>BNJT01002410.1_pt1 | contig 112726 bp, 124 predicted proteins | sample 8540491 | NCBI WGS metagenome assembly BNJT01 (sample SAMD00202455, study PRJDB9452) | human saliva metagenome | host: Homo sapiens
TTGCAACACCCGTTCACGTAAAGCTTGGTTGCATGGTCGAACTGGTATCGCTGAGGAAGACGAACGAGGTTGCGGCGTACGTCCGCGCCTCGATGGACCGCAAGGGCGACCGATGGACCGTCGAGACCCAGCTGAGAAAGATCAGGGCGCTGGCCGAGGCCAAGGACTGGAAGGTCGTCGAGGTCTACGACGACAACGCGGTGTCCGCGACGAAGAAGCGCCGTGCTGGCACTCGGTGGGCCGAGATGCTGGAGGACGCCCGTGCGGGCAAGTTCTCGATGGTGGTCGCCGTGGACATGGACCGGCTCCTGCGTAGCACGAAGGACCTGAACACACTGATCGATCTCGGCCTGCGTGTCGTCACCGTTGACGGCGAGATCGACCTCTCGACGGCGGACGGGGAGTTCCGGGCGACGATGCTCGCCGCTCTCGCCCGGTTCGAGGCACGACGCAAGGCCGAGCGACAAATCAGGTCGAACGAGCGCCGACGCGCCGAGGGCATCCCCACGTCCGCCTGGAAGGCGTTCGGCTGGACGAGGGACGGCGAGTTGATCGAGGAGGAGGCCGCCGCCGTACGGCGGGCCTTCGATGCGTTCCTCGGCGAGCCGTCCCTGTCGATCCGGCGAATCCGCGAGGACCTGAACAGCGCCGGTCACTTCACCGCGCGTGGGTCGGAGTTCTCCGTCGATGCTGTGCGCTACCTGCTCGCGAACCCGCTTTACTGTGGCTACATCAAGCACTACGCGTCGGGCGAGCTGTACCCGGTTCAGGGCGAGGCGTTCCCGCCCATCGTCGGCGAGCAGACGTGGCGGGCCGCGGTGGCGAAGCTGGAGGACAACGTGCGGAGGTCGGCGAGGCAGGGGAACCAGCCGAAGTATCTCCCTGTCCACGATCGGGCTGTGCGGGAAGTGCGGCGCGACGCTCGTCTCGAGGGACGAACAGCCGCAAGCAGCCGACGTACCGCTGCGGCGAGCAGTTCCATCTCACCCGCCAGCGCGAGCCCGTCGATGCGATGGTCACCGAGGCGGTGCTCACGCGTCTGTCCTCGGTGGACGTGCACGACCTCGTGATGCCACAGGAGGACGATGGGCCGGATCGCGAGGAGCTGCTGACGGAGCGGAACGCCCTGGTCGATCGGGTGAAGGAGCTGAGCCCGCTGCTGCGCGACATCCATCAGCCGGTCCTGGAGATAACGGCGGCGATCAACGACGTGAAGGCCCGCATCGACGAGATCGACGCGGAGCTGCTCGACCGTTCGGTGTCGGCGGCGGCGAAGCTGCTCGCGGACGTCGAGAGCCGGTCGGCACCGCGGAGCGCCGCGAGGTGGTCGAGGCGAAGTGGAAGGTGTTGGACGTGGACCGCCGCCGGATGCTCGTGGACGAGCTGGTGACGGTGACCATCGAGCCCATCACGCCCGGTCACGTGAAATTCGACCCCGACCTGATTCGGATAGAGCCGCGTCGCGACTGACTCATGAGTCGACTCGTCATTGCAATGGTGAGTCGACTCGTGGGAAGAATGGTTGCGAGACAAGAAGATCCCACCGGGGCCGCGACTTAGAAGCGCGGGGTTCTGCTCCCGGATGAGTAGCCGGTCAAACAGCCCAATTACCGTGGCGGGGAACCGGAAGATACTCATGTCTGAGGACTTCCGATGTCTGTCGTTATCGACGTTCCCCGCGCATCCGCGCTCGACCGCCCTGGCCTCGATCAGGGCTCCACTCCCTTCTCCGCAGGCAGACGGCCTCGATCCCGTCATCGCCGCCGCTCGTGCTGCTGGTCGTCTGGCCGGTGAACGCCTGGCTCGCACGCCCCTGACCCCGCGACAGCGCGCCGCGGTCGCCGCCGTGATGGGCGGTGGTCACTGATGAGCGCCAACTCCGCCGCCTTCGACCACGTGAACGGCTTCCGCTGGCGACAGGGCGACCCCTCCCTCGCCGAGTCCGAGGCACGTCTCTACGACCTCGGCGTGCTCCGCTCCGTGCTGGAGGAGTCCGTCGAGATCGCCGTCGCCGACGCCCGCGCCGATGGGGTGACCTGGGCGAAGATCGGCGACGCCCTCGGCGTCACGCACCAGGCTGTCATCAAGCGCTACGGCCGGGGCGGTGGTCGCTGATGCGCGCCGACGCACGCAACCTCAGCACCGCTCCCGCCGACCTGACCCCGCCCGGAGGGCTGGCCTGGCACCCGCCGAAGGCGGGCTGCCCGTCGTCGTGATGACGGTCCGCAGCCGTGCTTCGCACTCTAAGAGTTTCGGGAGCCTCATTCGTTCCTACGGGCGCGGCAAGGGCTTGTCGATTGCCGCGTCCTGCAACAACGTGCCTGGTCAGCGGTCGGTTCCGCCCGCGCTCCGTCGCGTGGCCTCGTGGGATCATTTTGGGTCTCATTTGGGGGTCAATAGGGGGTCATTTAGGCGCCGCACTCTCTCTGAGGGCCCTCCGCGCTGTCCGCGGCGGGGGTGGTCGCCGTGGCTAAGCAGGAGAACAACCCGACGAGCATCGGGCTCACGCAGTACCTCGATCCGTCGTACTGGACCTGGGCTGCCGAGGACCCGAACGGGGCCGCGCTGCTCCAGCAGGGGAGCCGAGGCGATCCTCGCCTACGTGGTGCAGCGGCTCGAGGCCACCGGCTGCGAGGTCGTCGAGGCCTACGGCATCGTGCATGACAAGGACGAGCGCGAGGTCTGGAGCGACACGGAGAAGGCTCTGGTGATCGAGCCGAAGCCCGATCACCCTGCACGCGGTCATCAAGTTCGCCAGCCGTGCGAAGAGCGCACCGCTGGATCGGCTCGCGTTCGGCATCGGCGTCGAGCCCCAGTACGTCGAGAAGCCGGGCCGCGGGCGGTACGCCTACGACAACATGCTGTCGTATCTGACGCACGTGAAGTACGCGGACAAGCACCAATACGCGCCTTCGGAGGTCGCTACGGTGCGTGGGCCTGACTACCTCGGGATCGACGCCCAGCGTCGGGAGACCCTGGCTCAAGGGGCGCGCACGTGAAGAAGAAGGTCGTCGCCGAGAACTTCGAGGACATGCGCGAGCGCGTGCTCCAGGGCGAGTTCACGCGGGATCAGATCATGCTCACGGACGAGCTGTTCGACATCTACTCGCGGCATCAGCGGGAGATCGACGACGCGCTGTCGGCCTACGGCCAGCGCCGCGCATACCGGGCGGCGGCGAAGCTCCGCGCCGGTGAGTTCTCGACGCACGTGGTGTTCGTCCATGGGGATGCCGGGATCGGCAAGACCCGGTTCGCCACGGACTTCATCACCGAGGCGATCAACGCGGCGAACGCGCACGGCGAGCGGTGGCAGGTCTACCGGGCCGCGACGGGGAACCCGCTTGATGACTGGCGAGGCGAGGAGGTGCTGCTGCTGGACGATCTGCGGGCCTCGGCGATGGATGCGAACGACTGGCTGCTGCTGCTTGATCCGTACAACGCCTCGCCTGCGAAGGCTCGGTACAAGAACAAGGGCGAGGTGGCCCCGCGCCTTATCGTCATCACGGCGACGATCGAGCCTGTCGAGTTCTTCTACTACGCCCGCCAGAAGGGCAACGTGGACGAGGCGTTGGACCAGTTCATCCGCCGCTTGGCCTCGGTCGTGAAGGTCTATCGTGCCGACGACATCAATCGTTACCTCGTGCAGCACATTGGGAAGATCGAGCCCCTACGAGTGGCACCAGTGCAGCATCCCGACCGCCGCACACGCCCGGCATGTACGGCAACGCGTATCACCAGAACGTCGGGTCGCGGGAACTGACCTACGGTCCGGAGACCTCGGCGGAACATGACGCTGAGGGCGCGGTTGCTGAGCTGCTGGGCGGGCTCGCGGTGCGGAGCCCTGACGTGCCGCTGGCGCTGATCGGAGGTGCCGCATGAGCACCGAACGCGATGCGCTCTTCCAGGGGGTCGAGGGGGCCGGAGGCCCCTCGCAAGCAGCCGGGGAGGACATGAGCGCCAGCGAAATGTCCGACACGGCTACCGCTTGCCACTCTGGCGTACAGGTGGAGCAGCAGACCGACTCCCAGGTGAACACCGGTCGGGCTGATGCGGAGGCTGTGCGTCAGAGTCACGGCGGCGCGAAGCGTCGTCGTGAGCCGCGCGAAGCTCGATACCGACTTCGGAGAGGAGACGCTCGCGGCGCTTCGCACTCGTGCGAAGCGGCTCGGGCTGGCTCCGAGCACGTGGTGCGGACCGTCGTCCGGGATGCCCTCCACGCCTCTCGGAGCGAGGAGTTGGACGCCGCCGTGGCCGCGCACCTGCTCGGGGTCGAGGCGCGGGTGCAGGCGTCGGCGGATGCTCGCGAGCTGGCCGCGCAGATTCGCCCGCTGGCGATCAACGTCAACGACCTCGACCGCCGGGCGCGGGCTGGTGAGTCAGTGGCGCTGTCGGCGGAGGTGCCCGAGCTGATCGAGTTGCTGCGCGAGGTCCGCGCCCCTGCTCGGGGATCGGGCGGCCTCACGAGCACCACGCACTACAGCCCGAGCGCCAGCGCCGCCGACACGGAGCGCTATATCCGTGGCAAGGAGGACGAGCGGGGCATCGCGATCACGTGCGATGTGCCGGGAGGCCCCGGCGCGTTCTCGGCGCGCGCTCGGTCGCTCACGCAGAACACGACGCGCGAGGTCGAGGCGGTGCATTACCGCCAGTCGTTCAGCGACGAGGAGTTCGACCCGAAGAGTCCGGAGGACGTGCAGCGGGTGAACGATCTCGGTTATCAGCTCGCGAAGAAGATGCACCCGGATTCCGACTGCCTCGTAGTCAGTCATGTGGATGGGCGGGGCAAGAAGCCGCACAACCACATCTTGGTCATCAACCACAACAACCGGACGGGGAAGGCGCTCTCGGACTATCGCACGTTCCACGACCGCAAGGCCGGGAATCAGCGGGGCGTCCAGTCGGCGAACGACCAGCTGATGCGAGAACACGGGCTCTCGGTCGTGAAGCGGCTGGAGCACGCACCGAAGGACTGGGAGCTGCGCCGCGAGGACTTCGCCGAGGGATCGCTCGACCGCGAGATGGGCGACCGGATGAGCGCGGCGCTGGCCGATCCCCGGGCGGTGGACAAGGCCGGTCTGGTCTCGGTGATCGAGGAGCAGAACCAGCGGCTCGGCGATGACGGGGAGCGGGTGCCGCGGATGCGGTTGCACAGCCCCGTCAGCAAGAAGGGCAAGCGCGCCGGGCAAGAGACCTGGACGCTCTACATCGAGGATCGCCGCGGCGAGTCCGGCCGCGCCGAGCGCCGCAAGCGCGCGAGCGCCCTCTCGGCGGACTTCACCCCGGAGGGCGCGCAGGCGTTCTTCGACTACCACCAGCAGCAGAAGGAGAAGGAACATGAGCGCAGCGCTCGACAGGCTGAAGCAGCAGAACGAGCCCGAGCAGTCGCAGCAGCAGCTCGGCAGTCCGGAGACGATGGAGCTGTTGACCTCGATCCTCGCCGCCGTCGAGGCGCAGAACACGAGGATCGCCACGCTGACCGAACAGCAGAAGAAGCTCGCGGGGTTCGTGAAGGTCATGGACGAGGAGACGACGAGGCGGCTGGAGCGGATCACGGCCCCGGCGTCGACCTCCTCGCCCTCCAGCGACGTGTCCGCGAGGATCGCGAGTATCGAGAGCAGGCAGAACGAGATCGCGAGCACGCTCGGCGAGTTCGCGCAGAGTCTCAACGGCGAGAGCTTGAACGCCGCGTCGCGGAGCTTGGTCGCGGAGGCGCAGAAGAATCGCGCGGCTACGGCCTCGGCGATTGAGGGTCTGAAGGCGCAGGTCACAGCGAACCAGAAGCTCGTGAGCCAGGTCGGCGGCGCGGTCCAGCGGATCGAGAAGCGCACCGAGGAACGGGTCGAGAAGGCTGTCGAGCAGGTCGCCGGGGAGGCTTCGGCCACGATGACCGCGAGCCTCGACGCCTCGAACGCGCGGGCGGAGCGGATCATCGCCGCGACGGCGAAGCTGGAGGCGCGACAGCTCTGGTCCGCCGCCGCGATGTGCCTCGTTCTCCTGCCGGTGGCCATGGTCGTCGCCGGTCTCTGGATGGGCATCGCCGGGCTCATCACGGGTGTTCAGTGGGCGCTGGACGTGAGCGTGTGGCTCGGCATCGGTCGGTGGCTCGTGGTCGGCACTGGCCTCGCCGGGGCCGGCTACGGGGTCTTCGCGTCCGTCCGCTGGGTTGCGGGTCTCGTGGAGACCTGGAAGGGCCGCGGGATGCCGAAGTGGCCCCGCTGGCGCAAGAGGTGATCACGCCTCACGAGGGCAAGCGCGCGCAGCGCGTGCGGCAGCCGCGACAACTGGACATTAGGTCAGCGGCTGCTGTATAGTTCAGTGCATGCTGACCATTGCTTCGCGTCTTGACGTCATGAACCGGCTCGGCCGGGCCATGGCCGACCCGACGCGCTCCCGCATCCTGATGTCCCTGCTCGACAGCCCGAGCCACCCCGCGGTGCTCTCGCGCGAGCTGGGGCTGACCCGCTCGAACGTGTCCAACCACCTGACCTGCCTGCGCGACTGCGGGATCGTGGTCGCCGAGCCCGAGGGCCGCCAGACTCGCTACGAGATCGCCGACCCGCACCTGGCCGCGGCGCTGACGGCACTGGTCGATGTGACCCTCGCCGTGGACGAGAGCGCGCCGTGCATCGACCCGGCCTGCTCGGTGCCGGGCTGCTGCGCCGCGAGCAGTTCGGGGGACGCCTCGTGAGCGCCGCCTGCGGCTGCGACGAGCCGACGACCAGCCCCGCGGACGAGGCAGAGGAGGCAGAGCGCCCGTGGTGGCGTGATCCCGGCCTGGTCGTGCCGATCCTCTCCGGCGTCGCGTTCAGCACCGGCCTGGCACTGGAGTGGTCGGGGCTGCACATGGCGGCGCTGGTCGCGTTCTGGGCGGGCCTGCTGCTGGGCGCGTACACGTTCGTGCCCGGTGCGATCCGGAATCTCGTTGTGAAGCGCAAGCTCGGGATCGCGCTGCTGATGACGATCAGCGCCGTGGGCGCGGTGATCCTCGGCTACGTCGAGGAGGCGGCCGCGCTGGCGTTCCTCTACTCGATCGCCGAGGCCCTGGAGGACAAGGCGATGGACCGCGCCCGCGGCGGGCTGCGCGCGCTGCTGAAGCTCGTGCCGGAGACCGCGACCGTGCTGCGTGACGAGACCTCCGCCTCGATCCCGGCCAGGGAGATCGCCGTCGGCGACGTGCTGCTGGTCCGCCCTGGCGAGCGGGTCGCGACCGATGGGCTGGTCCGCTCGGGCCGGTCGAGCCTGGACACTTCGGCGATCACCGGTGAATCGATCCCGGTCGAGGTCGCGCCCGGAGAAGCGGTGTCGGCGGGCGCGATCAACAGCGCCGGCGTGCTGGAGGTCGAGGCGACCGCCGCGGGCACCGACAACTCGCTGACCACGATCGTGGAGCTGGTAGAGCAGGCCCAGGCCGAGAAGGGCGACCGAGCCCGGATCGCTGACCGGATCGCCCGCCCGCTGGTGCCCGGCGTGATGGTCCTCGCCGTCCTCGTCGGCGTGCTCGGGTCCCTGCTCGGCGACCCGGAGACCTGGATCACCCGCGCCCTGGTCGTCCTCGTCGCGGCCAGCCCCTGCGCGCTGGCGATCGCGGTGCCCGTCACCGTGGTCTCCGCGATCGGCGCGGCGACCAAGTTCGGCGTCGTCATCAAGAGCGGGGCCGCCTTCGAGCGCCTCGGCGGCATCCGGCACCTGGCCGTGGACAAGACCGGCACTCTGACCCGCAACCGGCCCGAGGTAACCGCCATCGTCGCCGCCCATGGGTTCGACGATGCGCAGGTGCTGCTTGGGCTGCCGCCGTGGAGCAGCACTCGACGCACCCACTCGCCGCCGCCATCGCCGCCGCGGGCCGGGGAACCCCGCCGCGCAGGACGTGGCCGAGGAGGCCGGGCACGGCATCGGTGGCCTGGTCGACGGCCGCAGGGTGGCGGTGGGCAGTCCGCGCTGGATCGACGCCGGTCCGCTCAAGGCCCGGGTCGAGGACCTGGAGGCCGAGGGGCAGACCTGCGTGCTCGTCACCGTCGACGGCTTCCTGGCCGGGGCGATCGGCGTCCGCGACGAGCTGCGCCCCGAGGTCCCCGAGGTCGTGCGGACCCTGCGCGACCAGGGCGTCGAGGTGAGCATGCTCACCGGCGACAACTCCCGCACCGCTGCTGCGCTGGCGAAGCTGGCCGGGATCGGCGACGTGCACGCCGAGCTGCGTCCCGAGGACAAGGCTCGCATCGTCGCCGGGTTCTCGGAGACGTCGCCGACCGCGATGATCGGCGACGGCATCAACGACGCGCCCGCCCTGGCCGGGGCGACCGTGGGCATCGCGATGGGCGCGACCGGCTCCGACGCCGCGATCGAGTCCGCCGACGTCGCCTTCACCGGCCACGACCTCGGCCTCATCCCGCAGGCTCTGCGCCACGCCCGCCGCGGCGGCAGGATCATCAACCAGAACATCGTGCTGTCCTTGGCGATCATCACTGTGCTGCTGCCGCTGGCGATCACCGGCGTGCTCGGCCTGGCAGCGGTCGTCCTCGTGCACGAGGTCGCCGAAGTCGTCGTCATCGCCAACGGACTGCGGGCTGCGCGTGCCCGCAAGCAATAGGTGTTCCGTCCAACGCCATAACTCAGACATGCGCTAGCGCCAGGCCATGGGGTGGAGGGGTCCACTCCGTAGTCGCACCAGTAGCGGCCGTCGAAGTGGTTGATCTCGCCCAGGTGGCCCTCGGCGACGAGCGGCGAGCTCGGCCACGGCGGCGTTGCGGCGGTAGGTGGAAGCCAACGCCGGTGACGACGCCGGCCTCCTTCTCGGCCTGAGCCATGGCGCGGGCGCTCTCGAGGGTGTCCGCCAGGGGCTTCTCGCACAGGACGTGCTTGCCGGCCCTGATGAGGGGCCTCCGGCGATCTCACGGTGCAGGGCGTTGCCCACCACGATGGAGACGATATCGATGTCCGGATCCTCGGCCACGGTGCGCCAGTCGTCCACGGCGTGCTCTGTAGCCGTAGCGCTGGGCGGCGTCCTCGGCGAAGGGGAGGTAGGCGTCGGCGATGGTGTGCAGGTGGACCGGTGGGAGGCCCAGGTCGAAGACGGTGCCGACCTGTCGCCAGACGTTGGCGTGGGTGGTGCCGGCCATTCCGGCACCGATGACAGCGACCGACAGGGAGTGGTGCTCATGGTTGCCCTCGGGTGTCCTCGTTGACGAGAGGGGACAGGGTGAAGTCCTGTGCTGACATGAATTACGCGCGTGAATTCATGGCTTCAGTCTGCGATGTCGGCGCTGGTGATGTCAACCGATGAGGAGAAACTTCATCCTGACAAAGGAACTGTTCTGAGGGATGGCTCAGAGGGTGGGGCCGTTGGTCCTTGATCGGGGGAGCGGTTTGAGGCGCCATCGCTGTCTGGCGACGGTTGGTGCGCGAGTCGGCTCAGCGTCAGACGTCGTGCTCGTCAGCGCCCCAGGGAGGAGATTCGGGTGACGAGCCGTGGCTCCAGGACCACGCTGCGGGCCTCGGTCCCGGTGTCTGTCCCGGCCTGCGATCCGTCGTCGAGATGTGAGCCCGGCACGCTGGCACACCAGGTCCACGGCCCGCTCGCCCAGGAGGTCCTCGGGCTGGTCGACGCTGGTCAGCGAGAACTCCTCGCGCAGGGCCAGGTAGGTGTTGTCGTAGGAGGCCAAGGCGACGTCGACCCCGGGCTCGCGGCGGCTCTCGCGCAGGACGGGCACGGCGTCGATGGCCAGGGCGTCGTTGTGGATGACCAGGCCCAGCGGCTCGGGGTGGTCCTGCAGGGCCGCCCGGGTGGCGGGGCCGGCGTCCTCGCCGCAGCTGCGCACCTCGAAGTCCAACCCAGTTGCCTGAGCGGCTCGCGCCAAAGAACCTTCTCGGTCGTGGCGGGAGGCCGCATCAGTCAGGCGGGGCCGATGTAACAGATGGTGCGCATGCCCAGGGTCGCCAGATGAGCAATGACGAGGCGCGCGGCGGCCTTCTCATCGACCCGCACGGAGTCGACCCGCCCGCCTGGGCTGCGCCGTCCCGATAACGCATACGGGCACCTCCTCACCGATGGCCAGCAGGTCCTCGCCGGGCAGCCAGGGTGAGACGAAGATGATGCCCGCGACCCGTACACCCAGCAGACTCTCGACTGCCTGGTGCAGGACCCGGGCCGATCGGAGCCGACTGTGACGAACAGGGTGAGGCCGCGCTGGGCGGCCGCCCGGCCCAGGCTGGCCGCGATCTGCTCGAAGAAGGCGTTGCGCAGGTTGGGCAGCACCAGACCAATGATGCTTGAGCGCTTCCGAGCCAGTGAGGAGGCCGAGACGTTGACCCGGTAGCCGAGAGAGGCGGCCACCTCCTCAATGCGCTCGCGGGTGCCGGCGGCGACCTTGGGTGAGCCGCTCAGGGCCAGCGAGACCAGGCTGCGCGAGACCCCTGCGGCGCGCGCGACGTCGCTCTGGGTGGCGGCGTGAGCCTTGGTCACCGTCTCCTCCTGCTTCCTGTGGTGCTGAGCCGTCTACTGCGGGGCATGCCCGCATAGGCGCCCGAGTACTGCGCAGGCTACAGGCCGACAGGCTGTGTTAACGATGTGCCGCAGCGGTGCGCAGAAGTGCGGCGATCCCGGAGATGCCCAGGAAGATGAGTGCCGTCGCGGGGAGGGTCACGTTGAGCAGGTAGTCCCAAAGAGTAGTGTGCTGGGTCACCAGTCCGATCCCGTGAAGCAGGCCGAGAGCCGCTGCTCCTGCGCCGAGCGAGAGGATTGAGACTGCGGCTCGTAGCGCCCGTCTGGCAGCCGGCCAGGGGGTGATGAGCTGCAGCGGGGGCAGAGCCGCCCAGGCCGTGATTCCGGTCATGCAGCAGACAAGTGCGCTCGAGACGGGCGAGTCGCCCTCGAGCAGCTTCGCAAGCATCCCCTGGCCCGCGACGACCCAGAAGAGGACGCAGTAGGCGACCAGCAGACCGTCGCTCCAGGTGAGGCGGGGATTCTCGCGCTCCCAGCGGCGGACATCGGAGAAGAATCCATTCACCGTGCCTGAAACCTGTATCGAGGACACGATCTTTCCTCCTGTGCGTCATCGCGGTCAAGAGTGCCCTTTCCAGAATAAGACCACCGGTGCGCTCGTGAGAAGGGCGACGGTCGTCGGGTCACAACGAGGCGAACGGTTCGCCCTGGTCGACGTCCTTCGGCGGCCCTGAACGACGACGCTCCCGACCGTCGGTGGTCGGGAGCGTCGAGGTGAGGCGTCAGCCGGTGGGGCCCGCCCGGAGGGGGAGTCCGTGCGAACCCCGTGACGTCTCAGGCCTTGAAGAGGGTTCCCTCAAGGTAGGCGCGCCTTTGCCGGGCGTACTCAGGGGTTGGCGATGGCCGGGTCCCGCTCGGCCTCCACCAGGATCCACTCGGAGTAGCCGTGGTCCACGAGGAACTTGTAGGGGACGGTGAAGTCGATCGTGCCGTCTCCGGGGACGGTGAACATGCCGGCTAGGAAGGAGTCGAGGAAGGAGCGCTCGGCGGCCTTGGACTCCGCCATCTTCTCGGGGCGCACGTCCTTGAAGTGGACGTGCTTGACGCGGTCGATGGTGGCCTCAACAGGCCCATGACGTCGCCGTCGCCCACGTAGGCGTGGCCGGTGTCGAACAGGAGGGAGACTTGGCCGGGTCGGTCAACTCCGATGAGGCGGATGGTCTCCTCCTTGGTCTGGATGACCGTGCCCAGGTGGTGGTGGTAGACGAGCTCGAGGCCGTGGGCGTGGGCGACGTCGCCCAGGCGGTTGAGGCCCTCGGCCAGCACCGGCCACTGCTCCTCGGTGAGCACCGGCTTGTTGGTGAAGATGCAGACGTCGCGGATGCCCTGGACCGAGCCGGTCTGCTCGGAGACGACGACGCGGGTGGCTCCCAGGTACTCCAGGTAGGGCGCAGGTGGCCCTCGAAGTCGGGGATGACGGCCTCGACGCCGTCGCGCAGGATGAAGGAGGAGAACCACTGGGCGACGATCTTGATGCCGCGGGCCTCGGCGGAGGCCTTGACCTCCTCCTTGGGCGGGAAGAAGCCGGCGCACTCGGTGCCCGCGTAGCCGGTGTCAGCCAGGTCGAGCAGTACGTCCTCCAGGGTGTTGAAGGCGCCGACCTCGGGGATGTCGTCATTGCGCCAGGTGATCGGGTGCATACCCCAGGAGATGCCTGGGGTCGGAGATGGCGGTTGCAGGGTCGAGGGTGAAGGACATCGTTGCTCCGTGTTCTCGCTCTTATGGTGATGGACGGTGGTGAGTGGGTGGGTGGCGGTGATGCGCGGGTGACTGGTGCACCGTCGGCTCATGTCCGCCAATGGTGCGCTCCCGGGAGGAGGGGCCGGCGTCGGTGCCGGGCGGTGGGCCCGTGCCTCGAACCTAGCAACAGGACTTTGTCCTGACAAGCCCTTTTCGGGTCCTCCCGGGAGCGCGTGTGCTGGGGTGGGGTCAGGAGTAGAGCTTCTCCATCTCGACCTCGATCTCCTCCAGGGACTTGTCCTTGGTCTCCGGCATGATCTTGAACAGGATGACGGCGACGACCAGGTTGAGCACGCCGTAGATGGTGTAGGTGATGCCGCCACCCAGCGTCTCCATCATGGGCGGGAAGGTCCAGGTGATGATGGCGTTGGCGGTCCACATGCAGAAGATCGCCGTGCCGTTCATGATGCCGCGGACGTTGGCCGGGAAGATCTCACCCATCATCGTCCACACGATCGTGCCGTTGGAGGACTGCACGATGAGCATGAAGACGGACATGAGTCCCAGGATGAGGTAGGCGGCCCAGGTGGGCGGAGCGGTGTGGCTGGCCATGTGCGGGGCGATGAAGAACTGGAAGGTCGCCGCGATGCCCAGCAGGGTGATGCCCACGCCGATGACGTCACCGATGAGCACCTGGCGGCGCCGGAACTTCAGGATGAGCCAGATGCCGATGGCGGAGCCGATGACCGACATGACGCCGTTGGCCACCTGTGCGGTGATGGATGCCGAGGTGGACATGCCGGCGTACTCCAGCACCTTGGGGGCGTAGTACATGACGGTGTTGACGCCGGTGGTCTGGTTGACCACGGCCAGGAAGATGCCGACCAGCAGCGCTTTGCGCAGCCGGGGCGTGGCCACTGACGTGGCTGAAGCCCTTGCGCTGGGACTCCTCGTCCTTCTCGTGCTGGCGGGCCTCGACCATCTCCATGATCTCGTCCTCGATGGAGCCGTCCTTCTCCGGGACGCGCACGCGCTTGAGGGAGCCGATGGCGTCGTAGAGGCGCTCCTTGGCCAGGTACCAGCGAGAGGACTCGGGCATGAGGCGGATGCCGATCCACAGGGCCACGGCCGGGATGGAGCACAGGACCAGCATGTAGCGCCAGGCCTCGCCGTTACCGGCGCTGATGCTGAGTCGGTCGAGGAAGGCGTGGTACTCGTCCGCGCCCATCGGGCCGCCCTTGGAGGACTGGAGCTTGGCGATCTCGTCGAAGACGTACTGGCCCGGGGTGAAGTGCCCGCTGGGGTCCTCGGCGATGGTGACCCGCGGGCCGCCCTGGAGGGAGTTGATGATGGCGTTCATCGAGAAGGCGAGCAGCTGGCCGGTGACGATCATGAGTTGGTCGATGGCCACGATGGAGCCACGGATGCGTTTGGGTGCCGTCTCCGCCAGGTAGACGGGGACCGTCGCAGAAGCGGCTCCGACGGCGAAGCCCAGGACAACGCGGAAGGGGTACATGACCCAGACGTTGGGGGCGACGGTGGTACCGATCGCGCCGGCGAAGAACAGGAAGGCCAGGACGGTGATGTTGTGGCGCCGGCCCCAGCGGTCCGACATGAGACCGCCCAGCAGCGCCCAGCGCCGCGCCGACCAGCAGGGTGCCGCCGATGGCGCCCTCCTCGAAGGAGGTCGCTGGAGGCCCTTGGCGTCGAAGGGCATGTACATGTACGGCAGGGCACCGGAGATGACGCCGGTGTCGTAGCCGAAGAGCAGTGAGCCGAGTGTGGCCACGGCGGCGATGGCGACGACGCCGCTGTGCTTGCCCGAAGGCGGCGTCTCTGCCACCGCCTTGTTGAGCTCTTCCCTGGTGAGTCCACGCAGGGACGTCGTGACTCCCTGAGACATAGGGGTCTCCTCTCGGTCCCTGCGGCGACAGTGCCGCAGGGGTCGTTGTGATGGTGGGTGATGGTGGAGTGAAGAGAAAGGTGCGGCTCGGCGCGGTTCAGGCGTCGAAGGTGGTGCGCCCCTCGACGCGGGGGACCTCGTGCCACTGGCCGTCGGCCGCTGAGGCGACGACGGCCTCGTCGACCTCCGCGGCGCACCAGGCGTCGGCGGCCGAGGGGCCACCCTGCTTGCCGGTGACGATGGACTCGATGAACTGCGCGGCCTCGATGGCCTTCATGTCGTCAAAGCCCATGGAGGTGCCGATGGCGGGCTGGAAGCGCGCCACTGGCCCCACTGGGGCCGGCCATGGCTCGGGTGTAGCCGTGGGAGGCGCCGCCGTCGAGCACGGGCAGATCTCCGGCTCATTGAGGCGCTCGAAGTTCCAGCGGGCCGAGCCCTTCGTGCCGTAGACCTCGACGACGTACTCGGCGCGCGGTCCCACGCTGACGCGGGAGGACTCCATGGTTCCCACGGTGCCGTTCTCGAAGCGCACGAGCATGGAGACGTAGTCCTCGTTCTCCACCGGGCCCACCTCGTCACCGATCTCGAAGCCCGAATGGCCGATGCCCATCTTGGTGGGATGGGGCGCTCAGTGATGAAGGTGTCGGTGACCGCGGTGACCGAGGCGATGCGACCCACGATGTACTGGGCCAGGTCCGCCCCGTGGCTCATGAGGTCGGGCACGACGCCGGCCCTCGGCCTTCTCCTTCGAGGCTCGCCAGGTCAGTGGGCCCATGGGGGAGGAGTTGTAGTCGGCGATGAACCACACGCGCACGTTCGTGATCCGCCCCAGCTCGCCGCCGCGCACCAGGGAGCGCAGGTACTCAATGGCCGGGGTGTGACGGTAGTTGAAGCCGACGGCCGTCATCAGCCCCGCCTTCTCGGCGGCCTGGGCGATCTCCGGGACTGTTCGGCGCTGACCCCCATGGGCTTCTCGATCCAGAAGGGCTTGCCGGCCTCCACGGCCGCCAGGGCCATCTCGTGGTGGAGGAAGTTGGGGGCGCAGATGGAGACGGCCTCCACCTCGGGGTCGGCCAGCAGGTCTCGGTAGTCTGCGTAGGCCCGCTCGAAGCCCAGATTGTCCACCGCCTCCTGGCGCACCTCGTCCACCGGGTCGGCGGCGGCGACCAGCCGTGGGGTCACCCCCAGCTCGGGGAATCGCTCAGCGATGGCGCGGTAGCTACGGGCATGAAGCCGTCCCATCCAGCCCAGGGAGATGACTCCGATGCCCAGTATTCTCTTGTCGGTCATTACGGTCCTTTCCGACAACACTGTCGGCTGCTGCGTGTGTGGAGGTGTGTCCGGAAGACCCAGGAAACACCCGTCGTTAATGACGTCACAGGAAGATATCAGAGCACCTTTGTCCTGACAAGAGGAGAATATGAGGTCTGATGACCTGCTCTGAGCAGGGCCTACGTGCTCACCGGTGTTGTCGGATAGGATGTGCTCAACTGGTGTCCAAGGATGGACTCCGGATCCCGCGGATCATGCAGATTCGTGAGGCACAACGGCGTGGAAAGGGAGACGTCTGCCGTGAAAGGACCTCGAGGACGAGGTGGGCGAGTCACGATCAGGACCGTCGCCGAACGCGCCGGCCGCTCCATCTCCACCGTCTCGGCGGCTCTCAACGGCTCCGACGGCGTCGCTGAGAAGACCCGTGGCGAGATCCTGCGCATCGCAGCCGATCTCGGTTACCAGGCGGACCCGCGCGCCCAGTTCCTGCGCCGCAGCCACACCGGGCTCATCGGCGCCAGCTTCGCCGTCGGGCAGGCCTACCAGGGGCTCATTGTGGACGGGCTCTTCCAGGCGGCCTCCGCTCTGGATCACGCGCTGGTGCTGGCCACCTCCACCCCGCACCGTGATGTGGCCGACGGACTGCGCTCGCTGCTGCTCCAGCGCTGCGAGGGCCTCATCCTCGTCGACCCCGACCTCTCCGTTGAGGCCCTGGCCTGCATCGGGGACCGCACCCCGACGGTCCTCATCGGCACCAGCACCGAGTGGGGACGTCGACGAGGTCCACTCCCGTGACGACGTCGGCATCCAGCGCTCGTCGATCATCTGGTCGACACCGGGCGCCGCCGCATCACCCACGTGGACGGCGGGCGGGAGACAGCCGCAGGGAGACGGATCGAGAGGTTCGGCCGGGCCATGGAGCTGCGAGGCCTGGAGCGAGATGCGCGGGTGGTTCCCGGGGGCGGCGATGAGGACAGCGGGGCCAGGGCCGTCCACCACCTCATCCAGACCGGTGAGCTCCCCGAGGCGCTCCTGTGCTTCAACGACCACTGCGCCGTCGGGGCCCTCATGGAGCTGCGCCGTCAGGGGGTGCGGGTGCCGGAGGATCTGGCCGTCACCGGCTACGACGGCATCCCGGTCACGGCGGCCTCGGCCTTCTCCCTGACCACGGTGCGCCAGGATGCCGGCCTCATCGCCGAGGTCGCGGTGCGGGCGCTGCTGGCCCGGATGCACCCGGACCAGGACGGCCACATCCCGGCGGAGGTGGCCGGTGAGGAGCAGCCTCTGGGCGGGCGCCTCTACCGGGTGGTCCCCGAGCTTGTTGTCCGCGACACAACGGCCCCGCCACGTGAACGCCGGGACAAGGCCCGTGCCTGATGCGGCGCGCGGCGTACGGTGAACCTCGCCGAGGAAGCCACAACCGAGGGGCTCGCGCCCCGCACACTGGGACAGGAGCCATGATCAACCATGCAGTTAACGGAGAACTCATCGACCTGGTCGCCGGCGACTACGAAGCGCGTATCGCCTCGTCGGGAGCCATGCTCGTCCACCCTGCGTCGCCAGGGCCGCGACCTCATCATGCGCCTTCGACGCCGAGGCCACGCTCCCCGCCGGCTGGCAGGGCAAGACCCCTGCTGCCGTGGGCCAACCGCATCGCCGGCGCCCGCTACGACTACGTCGGCACCGAGTTCCTCGTGGGCTGCAATGAACCGGCCAGCGGCTCGGCCCTCCACGGCCTGGCCGGCTGGATGGACTGGCAGGTCGCCGACGACGACCCCTCCGGCCCCGACGACGGCGCCCCCCGCAGCCGGGTCGTCCTGGAACTGAGCCTGCTGGCCTCCTGCGGCTACCCCTGGAGCCTGGAGGCCAGTGCCCTGCTCGCGCTCGACGCCGAGCGCGGACTGAGCGTCACGGTGACCGCCACCAACGTCGGCGCGGCCCGACCCGCCTGGCCGGTCCCCGGTGCGCCGGAGGTCGAGGGCGAGCCCGCCCCGCTCCCCTACGGCGTCTCCTGCCACCCCTACCTCACGCGCTCGGTCCCCTTGGACGACTGCGTCCTGACCATCCCGGCGGCCGAGGTCCTCGACGTCGACGACCGCATGGCGCCCACGCGCCGGCGCAGCGTGGAGGGCACCGACTGGGACTCGGGCGCGAGGGCCGGCTCGTCGGGGCCATCCAGACGGACAACGCCTACACCGCCCCGCCCGAGGGGCGTGGGAGGTGAGCCCTGCGCGGCGGGCAGGGCGATCGCGCCGTCGTCGTGAGCCCGGACACCCCTGGGTGCAGGGCATACACCGCCGACGAGCTCGGCCGCCCCGGCGTGGCCGTTGAGCCCATGACCTGCCCGCCCAACGCCTTCAACAGCGGGGAGGACCTCATCTTCCTGGCGGTGGGGCAGTCCCACTCCTTCACCTACCGCCTGGACGAGGAGGACTGAGCGCGCAAGCGTTCTGTGTCGAGTGTCTTATCTCCTCACTTCTGAGGCGCGCGGTGGGGCGAGTTGCTGGCCCTGGAACCGACGGCGGGGACGAAGGGAAGGGGTCTGGTGGGGGCGTCGGTGTCCCATGGTGCTGACATCAGCCCGGCTCCGGCGCTGCACGCCGGAGAGAAATCGCATTATTCCAAGGATCTCTATTGGGCACTTCTGACGTCGGGCTCATTGATGTCAGCGCTGTGGACACTGGGCTGCCGGTGGGGTCGACGCCGCGGGACCTGGCGCTGGGGTCGGGCGTTTCTCACCCTGGGCCGGCCTCACCGTCCCCTGCCTGGCCCTGGCTCCTGCTCAGGTGCCCGGAGGTCGTGGTCCAGCGTCGGCTCCGGCCCGAGTCCCGCCCTGAGCCGGTCTACTCCACGAGGGGTGGGGGATCTACTGGTCGGGGGTTGTGCATACTGCACGAAGGCCCCACCCTACCTGGAGTGCGCCCGACCCTCTTCCAATAGATTCCACCCTCGTGCAGCTCAGGTCAGGCACCACTCGACCGGCTGTGAGCAGCTGAGCCGGCCCCGGCCTGCCCGGCCAGCATAGCGAGCAACGACCATCGGGCCCGCTGCGTTGGTGTCTTGAGGCGCCATGGCTTCGAAGCTCTCGGAGGTTATGGGGCAGCACAGCGGAGTGGCTCGGCTGAGCCCGTAACGGCCCCGCAGGCGCTGAGAACACGAGGTGGGCGTCGTCGAGACGGATTGCTCGACGACGCCCACCTCGCGTCAGAAGGGGTGAACCGGAGCTCAGCTCAGGCGCACCGGCTGCCCGGAGTGGGCCGACTCCGTGGCGGCCTCGGCCAGGCGCAGGGCCTTGATGGCGTCCTCGATGCCGGTGGAGGCGTGGTGCCCAGGCCTCGACGGCCTCGATGAAGGCGCTCAGGCTCGATGCGGTAGGCGTCGGCGTAGCGCTCCAGGAAGAAGTCGAGGTAGGGCTCCTGGGCGTCGGTGACCTCGCTGTTGGACGGAGGCGCACCGTGGTGGCGCGGATGTTCTCGGCGAACAGGGGCGCCCTCGCGGCCCGAGGCCTCGAGGCGCTGGTCGTAGCCGGAGGAGCAGTGGCGGTTGTTGATGATCGTGGCCACGGCGCCCGAGGCGGCCTTGAGGGGTGACGACGGCGGCGTCGAAGTCGCCGGTGTCCTTCAGAGCCGGGTCGAGGTTCTGTCCGGCGGCGTAGACCTCCTCGATCTCACCCAGGAAGAAGCGGGCGGTGTCGAAGTCGTGGATGGTCATGTCGCGGAAGATGCCGCCGGAGACCTTGATGTACTCCGCCGGCGGGGCCGCCGGGTCGCGGCTGATGATGGTCAGCCGCTCGATGTCTCCGATCCTGCCGGCCTCGACCGCGGCAGCGGGCGGCGGCGAAGGCGGGGTCGAAGCGGCGGTTGAAGCCGAACATGACGGGGACCTTGACGGCGTCGAGGCTCGGCCTGGGCGGCCTCGACGTCCTTCATGTCCAGGGCGATCGGCTTCTCGCACAGCACCGCCTTGCCCGCCTTGGCGGCTGCCAGCAGGTGGGGGATGTGCAGCGGCGTGGGGGAGCCGACGATGACGGCGTCGATCTCGGGGTCGGCGAAGACCTCCTCGGCGTCCTTGCAGGACCGGGCCCCGTAGGTGGCGGCGAGACTCTCCGCTGCGTCCTCGAAGGGGTCGCAGACCAGTGCAGCCTGGGCCTGGGGGTGGGCGGCGATGGTCTTGGCGTGGACGTGGCCGATGCGGCCGGCGCCGATGACGGCGATGGAGAGCATCCTTGCTCCCTTCTGCGTGTGAGTGGGTGTGTGGGTTGGTGTCTGAACTGCGGTCGGTGGTGGGTGGGCGGGTCGACGACGCGGAACGCGTCTGAACGTGTCGTCGACCCGCCCGGTGCAGCGGGTGCCGCTCTGGCCGCCCGGGCCCCCACCAGGACCCGGACGACCCTGACTGGAGCCGATCAGGGCTGGGGCATGATGACGTCGCGCACCAGGGCGTCCAGGTCGGCGTCGGCCTGGAGGAACCCGCGCAGGTGCGGCGCGGGTCGCGCCGAAGGAGTCGAACTCCTCGGGCGTCATGCCGTCGGGCTCGTAGGCGCGCACGAACTCCGGGATCGACAGGAGCGTCCTCCATGATCTCGGGGGCAACGGGCTCGTTGATGCGCTCAACGGCCTTGTAGCCGGAGTCGTTGATGAGACACTGCCAGGCGAAGGGCGGGGAGACGACCAGGTCGCCGCCGACCAGGGCTCGGACCACTGCAGCACGCTGCGGAAGGCGGCCGACAGCACGCGAGCGCGCAGGCCGCGGGCCTGGAACTCCTGGTAGGCGCGCGGGCGCACGCGCCCACTCCAGGTGGCCGGGGTCGAGGAAGGCTTTGTCCCGCTTGGCCACGATCTTGAGCCAGTCGTCCAGGCGACCGCCCATGAGGGGTGACGACCGGGCCCATGGTGGAGACGTCCTGTCCCTCGGCACTCGCGGCGCTTGAGACCGCGCTCGATGGCCCTCACCGGTGGCCACGGCCTGGGGCACGGAGAAGGGAGACGGTGACGTTGACCGACACGCCCCGGTAGGTGGCGTCCTCGATGGCCTTGACGCCCACCGAGGTGGCGGGATCTTGACGATGATGTTCTTGGCCAGGTTGGAGAACTCCTCGGCCTGGTCGGCCAGGGCCTTGGCGCTGCGGGCCAGGCGCGGGTCGGTCTGCATGGACAGGCGGCCGTTGCGTCCCTTGTGCTCCTCGAAGATGGGCTCGAGCACGGCGGCCTCGATGCTCATCTCGCGCACGACCTGCCAGCCGATCTCTGACTCCGGTGGCCTCGGGCATCTCCTCGGCCAGGCTCGGCGATGCGGGGGAGCCACACGTCCTTGCGCTGGTTGATGCAGGTGTAGGCGATGGTGGGGTTGCAGGTGGCGCCCACGTCCGAAGGAGATGGACTGGCGCAACTTTCGTCGGGGTCAGCCGAGTCGTTCCACAGTGCGGTGGGCGTGTTGCGGGCGGCGTCGAGAAGGGGTCCGGGGGTGTAGTCGATGCTCATCGGTTCTGTGCTCTCTTTCGGGTTCATCCGCGCAGGCGTCCTTGCAGCCGCGGTCCGGTAGACCCTATTGAAGTGTGCTCGACGACATCTGTCAACAAATTGTCAGGACAAAGATTCCTGGGAACGGTGGTGGCCCTGGAGTCGGGGAGGGTTAATGGAGAACAGGGAGGTCTCGAAGGTGTAGCGCGAGGCGCGATAGATGTGCTGCCCGTACTCGATGACGCGGCCCGACTGGTCGTAGGTGATGCGGGTGGCGGTCATCAGGGCGGCGCGGCGTCGCTCGTGAGGAGGTCGGCCTCGCGGGTGGTGGCGGTGCGGGCCCCGATGGTCTGCTTTGGCGTGGTGGGACGGCGTCCTGGGCGCGCAGCAGGTCGTAGAGGCCCCCGTCTCCAGCTCCTCGCGGGTGGGGGCGATGGCCGCCGGCATGAGGTTGGACAGCACCGCGATCGGCTCGCCGTCGGCGCAGCGAATGCGGGTGCAGGTCACGACGGCGGTGCCTCCTCGACCTCGAGGTGCTCGGCGTCGTCGGCGTCGGCCCTCGTGCTCGACGTAGTCCAGCACGCCTCGTGGAGGTCGTATGGCCGGCTGCGGACAGGGTCCGACAGCAGGCTGGTCAGCCTGCATCGGCCGGTGGACGTGCATGGGGGAGACGATCGTGCCCACGCCCCGACGGCGCTTGACCAGGCCGCGGTCCACCAGGTGCTGAAGGGCCTGGCGTGCCGTGGGGCGGGAGACCTTCAGTCGCTTGGCCATCGAGAGACTCGTCCTCCAGACGGCTGCCGGCCGGCAGTGTGCCGTCGAGGATGAGTGAGGCCAACGGCTCGGAAATTTGTGTGTGCAGCGGCGTCTTGGAATCGCGGTCGATCGTGATGTCGAGGGCGAAAGGAGGTGTTGAATCGGGCATGAGATGGGCCTGTGCGTCAGACGTGATAATGCCTTGAGCATACGGATGCTGTGTGCTGATGTCACGCACTGTCGTCATCCCGGCGCCGATCCGCGGGAAAGTGGACCCTCAAATGTTCTGCACAAATGCTTGACCTGAGGTGGTCCTGTGGGGCAGGCTTCGCAGTGACGCCCGACGCAGACCTCATTCCCGCAGGCCTGCAGGCCCCAAGGATGTGGAGACGCGATCACCGTGACGACAGCAACGACGGCAACGACCAAGGTGGCTGAGGCAGTCGCCCCCGAGAGCCTGCCGGAGGCCCCGACCGCCTCGACGTGCGCTCACCATCGGGCGCTGCGGTATCGACATCTACCCCTCCAGGTCGGCGTCGGGCTGGAGGACGTGGAGAGCTTCGGCAAGTTCCCTGGGCGGAAGCCCCCACCAACGTAGCGGTGGCCGCCGCCCGCTACGGGCACCGCTCGCCGTCGTCACCGGAGTGGGCAGCGACCCCTTCGGGCGCTTCGTGCACCGAGATGCGCCGCCTGGGGGTCGACGACCGCCACGTCGTCACCAAGGCCGCCTACAACACCCCGGTCACCTTCTGCGAGATCTTTCCTCCGGACGACTTCCCCTCTACTTCTATCGCGAGCCTCGGCCCCGGACCTGAGGCTGACGTGGGAGGACCTGCCGCTCGATGCCATTCGTGCGACGCCTCCATCTTCTGGATCTCGGTGACCGGACTGAGCAAGGAGCCCTCGCGCTCTGCCCACCACGCGGCCCCTGGGCACCCGTGACCGGCGGCGCTTCACGATCGCCGATCTCGACTACCGCCCCATGTTCTGGAAGGACAAGGGAGACCGCCCACCGGGAGGTCTCGAGGATCCTGCCGAAGGTCACCGTCGCCATCGGCAACCGGGAGGAGTGCGAGGTCGCCGTCGGTGAGCGCGACCCCGAGCGGGCGGCCGACGCCCTCCTGGAGGCCGGTAGTCGAGGCATGGCCATCGTCAAGCAGGGACTGGAGGGACGCTGGCCAAGACCCGCACCGAGCGGGTGGAGATGCCCGTGACTCTCGGTGGAAACGAAGAACGGTCTGGGCGCCGGGGACGCCTTCGGCGGGGCCATCTGTCATGGCCTGCTGTCGGGCTGGTCCTGGAAGACCATCTTCGCCGCCTCCACCGCCGGAGCGATCGTCTCCTCGCGACTGGAGTGCTCCACTGCCGATGCCCACCGAGCCCGGCCTGCTCGAGCCATGCGCGCCCGCCGCGACGAGGTCGCCCCGGGGCTGACGGACCTGTGAGGAGTCCCCGATGAGCGCATCACCCACGCCTCCCGCCTCCGCCTCAGGGGCGCGGCCACTGACGGACGCCGTCACCGAGATCCGGGCCACCGACCCGGCCGTATCGGCCAGGGCCCTGGCCCAGCGCCCCCGCGCCGATCTGGCTGGGGCCGGGCGCCTCATGGTCATCGCCTGCGACCACCTGACCCGCGGGGCCCTCGGCGCGGGCAGAGCGGCCCCTGGCAATGGCCGACCGTGAGGACCTCCTCCAGCGCTGCGTGACGGCCCTGTCGCGCCCCGGTGTCAACGGGTTTCCTGGGTACCGCCGAGATCATCGAGGACCTGACGCTCCTGGGAGCCCCTGGACGGCAAGCTCGTGTGGGGCTCCATGAACCGGATCGGCCTCCAAGGGGCCTCCTTCGAGATGGATGACCGCTTCGGCGCCTACGACGCCGAGGGCATCGAGGCCTCTCACCTCGACGGCGGCAAGATGCTCACCCGCATCAACTACGCCGACCCCGCCAGCGCCACCACCCTCGAGGCCAGTGCCAAGGCCATCGACTCCTGTCCGAGCGCGGGCTGAACGCGATGATCGAGCCCTTCATCTCGCGGTGGGAGGGCGGCCGGATCGTCAACGACCTCAGCGAGGAGGCCGTCATCCGCTCGATCTGCATCGCCCAGGCGCTGGGGCGCGCTCGGCGCACACCTGGCTGCCGGCGCCCTGCGTCAGCGGCCCCGCCTCAATGCGGCGCGTCATGGCCTCCACCTCCCTGCCCAGCCTCATTCTGGGCGGCGAGGTCTCGGCCGACCCCGAGGCCACCCGGGCCTCCTGGGCGGCCGCCCTCGAGCTGCCCAACGTCAGAGGGCTGGTCGTGGGCCCTCCCTGCTCTACCCGGCAATGACGACGTCGGGCCGCCGTCGACGCCGCCGTCGCCCTGCTGTGAGGACCTGACACGTCCCGCCACCGGAACCGCCGCAACCGCTGCAACCCCCGTCAATTGGTCCTCGGCCGGTCACCCCATACGAGACAATCCCCACGAGTACCCCAGGAGCCGAAGGAGCACCACCATAGCCACACCGACCGCACCGCCCCGTCCGAGACGTCGGACCAGTCCCGCTACGTCATCCGCGCCGGCGAAACTTGCCCCACGACGGAGCTACGGCCTGGACCTCACCCGCAGAGCGGGCCGGCTGGGAGTGGTCCCTCCTGCGCGTGGTGGCGCTCGCCCCCGAAAGCCCCTGACCGTGCCCGGCGGTGAGCACGAGTACCTCGTCCTGCCCCTGTCGGGGGGCTGCACCGTCCAGGCCGGCGGCGGCAGCGCCTCGAGGTGGCCGGGCGCGAGTCACTCCCATCGACATCACCGACTACGTCTACGTCCCCGCGACACCGAGGTGACGCTCATCAGCGCTGACGGCGCCCGCATCGCCCCTGCCCTGGCTCCAAGGCCACCGCCGACAAGCCGCTGCGCTACTGCCCGCGCTCCCGAGGTCGGCACCGGCTTGCGGGGGGCCGGCCCCTCCTCGCGTCAGGTCAACAACTACGCCCTGGGCAACGACGTCGAGACCTCCCACCTGCTGGCCTGCGAGGTCCTCACCCCCGGAGGCAACTGGTCCTCCCTACCCGCCCCACAGCACGACAGAGCACACCGAGGTCGAGGCGGGTCCTGGAGGATCTACTACTACCAGGTCCGCGCCGGCGAGGGTGACGCCGAGGGCTTCGCGCTCCAGCGCATCTACCCCTCGCCCGGCCACGACATCGACGTGTGCACCGAGGTGCGCGGCGGCGACGTCGTCGTCATGCCCTACGGCTACCACGGTCCCTCCGTGGCCGCCCCCGGCTACGACCTCTACTACCTCAACGTCATGGCCGGCCCCGCCGAGAGACTCCGTGTGGCTCATGACCGACGACCCCCACCACACCTGGGTGCGCCAGACCTGGGAGGGCAGGAGGTCGACCCGCTCTGCCCAGCGACCTCGAACGACTAGCCGATCCGCCTTTCGACCGCCCCACCACCTGAGAAGAGCAGAGAAGAACCACGATGAGCAGAAGCCTACGCCGGCACGATCCGCCTGACGGTCGCCCAGGCCACCATCCGTTTCCTGTCCAACCAGTACTCGAGCGCGACGGCGTCGAGCAGCGTCTCATCGCCGGCGCCTTCGGGATCTTCGGCCACGGCAGCGTGGCCGGCATCGGCCAGGCCCTCCTGCAGAACGAGATCGCCCGCGCCGACGGCGAGCAGGGAGATGCCCTACATCATGCCCCGCAACGAGCAGGGCAGGTGCACGCGTGACCGCCGCCTTCGCCAAGACCACCAACCGCCTCCAGACCTACATGTGCACGGCCTCCATCGGCCGGGCTCCCTCAACATGGTCACCCAGGGCCGCCCTGGCCACCACCAACCGTCTGCCGTGCTGCTGCTCCCTCCGACCAGTTCGCCACCCGCGTCCCCGACCCCGTGCTCCAGCAGCATTTGGAGGACCCCACCAGCCTGGACGTCTCGGTCAACGACGCCTTCCGCCCCGTCTCGCGCTTCTTCGACCGCATCAACCGGGCCCGAGCAGGCCATCCCCTCGCTGCTGAACGCGCCATGCGCGTGCTCACCGACCCCGCCGAGACCGGTGCGGTCACCATCGCCATGCCCCAGGACGTCCAGGCCGAGGTCTTCGACTGGCCCGTGGGCCTGTTCCGCAAGCGCGGTGTGGCACGTGCGCCGCCCGGTGCCCGAACCCGCCGCCCTGGAGCGCGCCGTCGCCCTCATCAAGGCCGCCAAGCGCCCCTCATCATCGCGCGGCGGAGGCACCATCTACGCCGGTGCCCGAGCGGTGCGCGCGCCTGGCCACCGCCACCCGGCATCCCGGTGGGCGACACCCAGGCCGGCAAGGGCGCCATCAGCTCGACCACCCCAGCGCCGTGGGCGCGTGGGCTCCACCGGATGCGACTCCGGCAACCACATCGCTGACAAGGCCGACCTCATCATCGGCGTGGGCACCCGCTACTCCGACTTCACCACGGCCTCCAAGACCCAGTTCAAAAGGGACCCCGACGTGAAGTTCGTGAACATCAACGTCACCCCCTTCGACGCCGCCAGGGAGGCGCGGAGATGGTGGTGGCCGACGCCCGCGAGGCCCTGGCGGCCCTGGCCGAGGCGCTCGCGGACTACCGTGTCGAGGCGGCCACTCCGAAGAGATCACCGCGGAGAGGAGGCCTGGGCTCGAGCCACCGAGCGCTGCTACCACCTGGACCACGGGCCCCCTGCCCGCCCAGACCGAGGTCTTCGGCGCCCTCAACGAGCGCTCATGGGGAGGAGGACGTGGTCATCAACGCCGCCGGCTCCATGCCCGGTGACCTTCAGGCCCTGTGGCAGGCCCGCAGCCCGCTGCAGTACCACGTGAGTACGCCTTCTCCTGCATGGGCTACGAGGTGCCCGCCGCCATGGGCGTCAAGGCTCGCCCGCCCCGAGGCCGAGGTGGTCTCCATCGTGGGTGACGGCACCTGCAGATGCTCCCCATGGGCCCGGGCCACCGTGGTCCAGGAGAACATCAAGGTCATCTACGTCCTGCTGCAGAACTACGGCTTCTGCTCCATCGGCGCCCTGTCAGGTCCCGCGGCTCCCAGCGCTTCGGCACCAAGTACCGCCGCCGCGGCGAGGGGCGATCACCTGCGCCGACGAGCAGGTCATCGACGGTGTCGACATCGCCGCCAACGCCCGCTCCTGGGGACTGGACGTCCTCGAGGTCCACACCATTGCGGAGTTCAGGAGGCCTACCGCAAGGCCGAGGGCCTCCGACCGATCCCATCGATGATCCACATCGAGGACCGACCTCTACGGCCCCAACCCGCCCGGGTCGAGCCTGGTGGGACGTCCGGTCTCGGGCGTCTCCGAGTGGAGTCCACGCAGCGCGCCTACGAGTACCTGCGTGACCGCAAGCCTCAGCGTCACTACCTGTAAGGCCACTGCACCTGGAGGGTTCTGCAGGTAGAGCGCGGAGAACGGCGCGCTTCTGCGCCAACCGCGACGGCGGGGGTCCACGGCGGATAGTGCCGTGGACCCCCGCCGTGTGCGTGCTCCCTTCCGGGGAGGGCGCCCCTCGGCCGCAGTGCTGACGGGGCGTCGAGATCACGATGTGGTCAACATCCCCATTATGTTCTGACAAAATGGCTCCATTCGCCGTCTAGGACGTTAGGCTTGAGGCACGGCAGCAAGCGCTGGGCGCCCGACCGATCCGCCACTGAGGACCCTTGGTCGGAGTCCGGCCTGCCCACTCCCCATAGGCGGGGCGGGTCCGTGAAACCGACAATCAGGAGTCGATAACGATGAGAACCATTGCGCACTGGGTTGACGGAAAGTACTACGAGGGAAACCCGATCGGCCGCTTCGCCGTCGAGAACCCGGGAACAGGTGAGGTCGAGGCCGAGCCTGCTCCAGGCCTCCGACGCCGACCTCGACCACGCCGTCGAGGTGGCCCGCCGAGCCAGAAGGAGTGGGCGAAGGTCTCGCTGGCCAAGCGCACCGCCATCATGCTCCGCATGCGCCAGGCTGGTCCTGGACCACCAGGACGAGGATGGCCAAGATGATCGTGGCCGGAGCACGGCAAGAACTACTCCGACGCCGTCGGCGAGATCCAGCGCGGGCGCGAGACCCTCGACTTCGCCACCGCCATCAACCTGGCCCTCAAGGGCGAGCACTCCTTCGACATCTCCACCGGCGTGGACATCCACACCCTGCGTCAGCCGGTCGGCGTCGTCGCCGGCATCTGCCCTTCAACTTCCCGGCCGATGGTGCATGCGGATGCACCCCATCGCCATCGCCACCGGCAACGCGCTTCGTCCTCAAGCCGGCCTCGGCCACGCCGTCTGCGGCCCTGCTGACGCCGAGGCTCTACAAGGAGGCCGGCCTGCCCGACGGCGTCTTCAACGTCGTCTCCGGCAACCGCACCATGGTCTCAGGTCCTCGAGCACCCCGGCATCGACGCGATCTCCTTCGTGGGCTCCACCCCGGTGGCCCACATCGTCCAGGACACCGGCGTCACCCACGGCAAACGCGTCCAGGCCCTGGGCGGGGCGAACAACCACGCCATCGTCATGCCCGACTCAGACCTGGACTTCGCCGCCCAGCACATCTCCGCCGCCGCCTTCGGGGCCGCCGGCGAGCGCTGCATGGCCCTGCCCGTCGTTGTGGTTGTGGGTGGCTGCGCGGACCGGACCCGGCCCGCCGCGTCAAGGCTCACGCCGAGAAGATCAAGGTCGGCTACGGTCGGACGAGGCGTCGAGATGGGGCCCGGTCATCGACGCCAAGTCGAGGGAGTTCATCACCGGGCTCATCGATGACGCCGAGGCCAAGGGCGCAGAGGTCGTCCTCGACGGCCGCCCGCTCGTCATCCCCGGACACGAGAAGGGTCACTTCCTCGGCCCGACCATCGTCGACAACGTCTCCCTGGAGTCCTCGCTCTACACCGAGGAGGTCTTCGGGCCGGTGCTCGCGATCGTCCACGCCGACTCCTACGAGGAGGCCATCAAGCAGGTCAATTCCTCGCCCTTCGGCAACGGCGCGGCCATCTTCACCAACGACGGCGGCGTGGCCCGTCGCTTCGAGCACGACGTCGAGGCCGGCATGGTGGGCATCAACGTGCCGATCCCGACGCCGGTGGCCTACTACTCCTTCGGCGGCTGGAAGGAGTCGCTCCGCGACACCCACATCCACGGCGAGGGCGTGCGGTTCTACACCCGCGCCAAGGCAGTGACCACCCGCTGGCCCTCGGAGAAGACCTACGCCGCGACCATGTCCTTCCAGCGCGAGGAGTAGGCCCGGCTGCTCCGTCATCCATCACCGCGGACGCACCATAGATCTCAAGGACTGATCCTGCAGGATGAGTCCGCGAGCCCTGCAGTGCGTCGCGCCTTTGTTGAGACAGGGAGCGCCCCTCTTTCCAGAGCTCTCCGCCACCGGGCGCCGGCGGAGCGTGCACGTCTGCCGGGGTCTTGAGGCTGCTGGGTGCTGGCAGGCGTTCAGGCGGTGCCATCGGGAGAGCGGCGACCGAAGCCGCCCGCCATATTCGTCCTGGTGGGCCTGCGTCTCGCCCCCGGGGACGCTGACTTTTCGTTGGCAGATCAGCATATTTTCGCGGTGTCGTCCAAGGATCTGAAAAGTGCCCTGACGTCACCACTTCCCCAGAGGCCATTGTCATGACATTAGTGGGTGTGTCGACGTGATGTCGGCGCCGCTCCTGCGCTGCGGTGCGGTGACCGGCGGGCCGGGTCGACCGGTCCACCCAGCAGCGCGTTTCTTTCTGCCTCCGCCAACGATGGCGGACGACCCAAGGAGTTCCTTCATGTCCACATCATCCCAGATTCTGCGGCGCAGTACACGCCGGAGAAGATCCAGGAGCTGGTCGACCAGACCCCCGCCTCAGGGCCGAAGCGCTCGCTCGGACTCATCGCCCTGGTCGCCACCCTCGGCTCGCTTCTCTTCGGCTACGACACCGGTGTCATCTCCGGTGCCCTGCCCTACATGTACCTGCCCGCACAGCGCCGACGGCCTGCAGATCACCTCCTGGGAGGAGGGCTGGATCGGCGGCCTGCTCTGCCTGGGCGCCGCGCTCGGCGCCTCGGTGGGAGGCAGGCTCTCCGACAAGTACGGGCGCCGGCACAACATCATGCTCCTGGCCATCGTCTTCTTCATCGGGGCACTGGGCTGCACGATCTCGCCCAACATCTGGGTCCTCTACTTCTTCCGGATCGTGCTGGGCTTCGCCGTCGGCGGTGCCTCGGCGATCGTCCCCGTCTTCCTCGGTGAGACGGCCCCCAAGCGCATCCGCGGCACCCTGGTGGCCGTGGACCAGATGATGATCGTCTTCGGCCAGTTCCTCGCCTTCTCCATGAACGCCGTCCTCGCCCGCATGCACGGCGGCCCGGAGGTCACCCTCGCCAACGACGTCGTCAACAACTCCGGTGAGGTCGTCGCCAAGACCGGCGATAAGGTCGCCTGGGAGAGTGTGCAGCACTTCAGCAACGTCATGATCGAGTCCGGCAACGGTATGACCTGGCGCTACATGCTTGTGCTGGCCACCCCTGCCCGCCGTCGCCCCTGTGGTTCGGCATCCGCCTCATGCCGGAGTCCTCGCGCTGGTACGTCGCCAACCTGCGCATCGCCGAGGCCATCGGCTCCCTCAAGCGGGTGCGCGACGAGTCCAAGGACGGTTCCATCGCCGAAGAGGTCGACGAGATGCTGGAGATCCAGCGCAAGGAGGCCAACCAGGAGAAGTGGGGCTGGCGCAGATCATGGGCGTCAAGTGGACCCGCCACCTGCTCTTCATCGGCATCATCCTGGGCCTGGCCGACCAGCTCACCGGCATCAACACGGCCATGTACTACACGCCCAAGGTGCTCTCCGCGGCCGGCCTGCCCATGAGTGACGCGATCTCCCTCAATGTGGTCTCCGGATTCGTCTCCTTCGTGGGGTCGGCCGTCGGCCTGTGGCTGGTCACCAAGTTCGCCCGCCGGCACGTGGGCATCTATCAGGAGGCCAGCATCGTGGTCTCCCCTCGGGCTCCCTGGCAGCGGTCTTCTACTTCCTCATTCAGCCCTACCAGGACGCCGACGGCAACATCAAGGAGCCCCCGCCTTCGCCCCCTACCTGGTGCTGCTCATCGTCTCGCTGTTCGTGTTCGCCAAGCAGTCCGGAACAGTCACCTGGGTCCTCATCGCGGAGATCTTCCCCGCCAGGTTCGCGGCACGGCCATGGGACTGGCCGTGGGCAACCTGTGGATCGCCAATGGGATCGTCGCCCTGGTGTTCCCCGTCATGATGGAGAAGCCTCGGAGGAGCGGGCACCCTACCTCATCTTCTGCCTGTTCAACGTCATGTCACTCATCTTCTACATGAAGTTCGTGCCCGAGACGAAGTACCACTCCCTGGAGGAGCTCGAGGCCCGATTCGAGAAGGAGTACAGCTGATTCACGTGGTCAGGGAGTCTGAGTCGAGTGTTGAGCCAGTGCTGAGTCAGTGTTGAGCCAGCGACAGGCCGTCGGGTCGGTGGGCCCGACAGGGGCGGATTGAAGCCGACCGCTCGGTTCTGACACACTGTCTCAGTTCCCCGTCCGACGTCGTCAGCGTCAGCCTGATGCCACATCTGAACAGACATCTACACACAATGCCGTCCATGACGTACACGGTGACCGGTCCATGACCCCCATCCGCCGCGCAGCGCTCACCCGCTCCCGCTCCGCCTCCGCCTGTACGCGTGGGCGGCAGGGTCTGTTCCTCGGCGCCCTCGAAGGGGCGCTGGCCATCGTCGTCGCAGACATCCGCAGCGATGCGCTGGCGCTGGTCTGCGTCGTTGGTGCGGCCATGGGTCTGGGGACCGTCGCCGGCATGCCCCTTGCCCGGCACCTGGGCCGCAGGAGAACCGGCCTGGTCGTGGCCGTGCTGGCTGCAGTGGGGCGGGGCTCGCAGCGGGGCTCCACGGCGTCCCCGCCCTCATCGGCGCCGGGCTCGCAGGATCGGCCGCCGGCGGGGTGCTCGTCGTGGCGCCACTGGTCTGCCACGAGCTCTCCCTGAGGGGGCACAAGCGTCTCATGCCGCAGGCCATGGCCCTCGGTCCCGCCGGGGCCGGCGTCGTGGTTCTGGTGGCCTGGTGGAGTCCCTCGAGGCTCCTCATCGCCTGGGTGGTGGTCGCAGTCGCTGCGCTGGTCTACCTGTTCTGCGCCCTGTCTCTGCCCGAGAGCCCGACCTGGCTGGTGCGGCAGAGCCGTGACGTCGAAGCCTTCGAGGCGCTGCGCCGACTGCACGGGACCCTGGAGGCCTCTGTGGCCATCGACTGGACCCGACTGGACGCCGAGATGCTGGCCGAGCAACAGGCTCTGACCCCTGCAGACTTGCGGGTGCCCCAGGTGCGTGCCGCCGTGCTGACCGGCGCCGTCCTCATCCTCGCTCAGGAGGCGCCGCTGGGCGCGGCGGCTCTGTTCCTTGCTCCGCTGGTCGCGGTCGACCTCGGCCTTGGCTCGGGCGCGATTGCCACCAGCGCCGCGGCCTGGGGCGGGTTGGCCCTTCTTGCCCTGGTGCTGGTGACCCGGATCGAGCAGCTGCGCTTCCTGCGCGTGGTCCTGGGCACCGTTGTGGCCGTGCTGGGGGCGACCTTCCTGGTCACCGGCCTGACTCTCGGGGGAGTGGGCGGTGCTTGGACCATCGTCGTGTCGCTGACGATCCTCGTGGCCAGCCAGTCCGTCCTGGTCCTGCCCGCCTGCCAGGGGGCGATCGACCCGCGGATCCCGCCCTGGCTGGTCGAGGCGCAGCGGCGCGCCTCGGCGACCGGAGGGGTCCTGGCGCGCGCCGGCGTCCTCATCGCTGCGCTGCTCGCCGTGATCCACCTCGGGACGTCCGTCCTGTACTGGGCGGCCTTTGCGCTGTCGCTGGTCAGCGTCGTCGCTGTGCTCCTGCGCCTGCCACGGGAGCTGCAGGTCTAAAGGTCTAAGGGGACGGGTCCGGAGGGGATCCGTGACCGGATCTCGCGACTCCGACTTCAGACCTATGGTTTGTCAGGACAAATGTCGTATGGTGGGGGTGTGGCCGCGAGGGGCCACTCGACGACCCGTCGTCGTCGACACCTGACAGAGAGGCACCTGAGCATGACGAGCAACGAGGCAGTCCAGGCCTCAGAGACAACCGCGTCCATCCCTGAGACCATGAAGGCCGCGGTCCTGCGGGACCACGAGGTCGGCCTGCAGATCGAGACCCTGCGCACCCCCCGGCCCAAGACCGGCGAGGTCCTCATCAAGGTGGCCGCCTGCGGGCTGTGCCACTCCGACCTCCACGTCATCGGCGGCGCCATCGCCTTCCCACTGCCGGCGGTGCTCGGCCACGAGGTCTCCGGCACCATCGTGGAGCTCGGCCCCGGCAACGAGCACACCGGCCTGACTGCCGGGCAGAAGGTGGCCGGCGGCTTCCTCATGCCCTGCGGCCAGTGCGACGCCTGCGCCTCGGGACGCGACGAGCTGTGCGGCCCCTTCTTCGACCTCAACCGCCTCAAGGGCCTCCTCTACGACGGCACCACCCGCCTGGCCACCCCCGACGGCCAACCGGTGGCCATGTACTCCATGGGCGGTCTGGCCGAGTACGCGGTCGTCCCCTCCACCGCCGTGGCCCCCGTGCCAGACACCATCGACATGGTGCCGGCGGCCATCCTGGGCTGCGCCGCCATGACCGGTTACGGGGCCGTGCGCCGCGGCGCCGACCTGCGCTACGGGGAGACCGTCGCCGTGGTCGCCACCGGCGGCGTGGGCACCAACATCGTCCAGATCGCCCGGGCCTTCGGCGCCAGCCAGGTCATCGCCATCGACGTCGACGACGACGAAAACTCGCCCCCATGCTCGACTACGGGGCGACTGCCGTGGTCAACTCCGTCACCCAGAACGCCCGCGAGGAGGTCTTCCGTCTCACCGACGGCAAGGGCGTCGACGTCTCCTTCGAGGCACTGGGCATCCCCGCCACCTGGACCACCGCCCTCGACGTTCTGGCCGACGGTGGCCGCATGGTGCCGATCGGTCTGGGGGCCGGCGTGCAGACCGCCGGGGTGGAGATCAACCGCACCGTGCGCCGCTCGCAGTCGATCCTCGGCTCCTACGGGGCGCGTACCCGCCAGGACCTGCCGGCCGTCGTCGACCTGGCCGACAAGGGCGTCATCAACTACCGCGACGTCGTCTCGCGCCGCCTGCCGCTGGAGGAGGCCGGCGGCGGCTACACCGCCCCTGCGCAACCGCGAGATCCAGGGGCGCGCCGTCGTCGACATGTCGCTGTGAGCCCCGGCGGTAGAGCCCCGGTCATCGGGGCTTCACCGCGCTCTCTCATCCTCGTGCCTCCTGTTCGGGCCCTGCCGCTCTGAGTGGGAGGCGCGATGCCTGATCCGAAACCGAGGAAGAGTGTGCTTGGTGTCCAAATCGGAGACAAAGGAGCCGGTGGCTCGATCAGGCCGCTGATGAAACCGCGGAATCATGCGGTTTCCTATCGGTGGCGTGAGCTCGGAGTTCGCCTTTGTATCCGATATGGACATCTCGGCCGCTCCCTGTGCCGCTCGGGAGGGTGGTGTCTGCCTTGTGGGGAGGGGTGCACCAGTGGTGAGCGGAGTCGGTGCGAGACCTGGTTCCGTTTGCGTTGCGGGGAGGGGATATGAGAAGAGGGGCGCCGCGTGTGCGGTGCCCCTCGGGATGCCATGCTGCGCGGGCTTCCTTGGCCGCGCAGCCTCGTTGTTCTGTGCCCTTGCCGGGCTGGGTCCGGGGCCTGCGTTGCTTGTGGTGCGTGGTCCGGATCCGGTGGAGCCTCGATGAGCCTCGCTGGAGTCGTCTATGCTCAGCGGGCCTCGAGGAGGTTGATGCCGGTGTAGATGCCCACGCCCATGGTGATCGCGGCCAGGACGGAGGAGGCGAACATGAGGGTCGGGATGCCGGTGACGGCGCCAACGACGGCCATGACCATGACGGCGAACATGACGGCGATCATGGCGACGGCGAAGGTGAGGCGGTTGGCGTCGGTCTGCGTGCCGGTGGTCGCCTGGGTGGCGGTGGCAGCAGCGGTGGTCTCGACGGTCTGGGTGGGGCGCTCGGTGGTGGTGGCGGTCATGTGCGTGTTCCTCTCGGTGTGTGTCGAGCAGGTCCGCCTGACCATGAGTCGTGCGTCCCTGCACGACTGTGTGCAGCCCGTGGGCCGGACGGAGGTTTTTCCGTCATGTAGAACTCTAGGAACACTCCATCCGATTGTCTAGACAAAGGATCGTGACGTGTGTTGCGTCGATAGTCCGTGGATCACAAGGGGGGCACTGGGAGGGGTGTGGTCCGAGCGCGGAGGCGCGTGCCCAGATGTGACGTTATTGAGGGGATTCCGGGCTGCGACAGGGCTTGAGGGTGTCGGCGTTGCGGTGGTTTTGATCCGGAGACGTGACCTGTGCTGTAGGAGTGCGACGTCAACCACTGGTCTAGTCATCCTGTGTGGTGGGCAATGCCGAGAAGAAGTGGTGACGTCGCTGGCCGGCAGGGCGGAAGGTGGTCGGTTGCTGCCCCGGCTATTCTGTTCCGGTGACGACCAGCCAGACTTCTTCCAGCGCCGTCGGCCCCGTCCTCGTGGTGGACTTCGGCGCACAGTACGCCCAGCTCATCGCCCGCCGCGTGCGCGAGGCCGGTGTCTACTCCGAGATCGTGCCCCACTCCATGGATGTCGCCGACATGCTGGATAAGCAGCCGTCGGCCATCGTCCTCTCCGGCGGCCCCTCCTCGGTCTACGCCGACGGCGCCCCATCCGTCGACCCGGCCCTCTTCGACGCCGGAGTACCGGTCCTGGGCATCTGCTACGGATTCCAGGCCATGGCCCAGGCCCTAGGCGGAACGGTCGGCCGCACCGGAACCCGCGAGTACGGGCACACCCCCGCCCGAGTGGCGGAGGGCTCCTGCCTGTTCGACGGCACCCCGGACGACCAGGTGGTGTGGATGAGCCACGGTGACGCGGTCCAGGCCGCCCCCGAGGGCTTCACCGTCACCGCCTCCACCTCCCAGACCCCTGTGGCCGCCTTCGAGAACCCGGGCCGCCGCCTCTACGGGCTGCAGTGGCACCCCGAGGTCCTCCACTCCGAGCACGGACAGGCCGCCCTGGTCAACTTCCTACACAAGGAGGCGGGACTGGCGGCCACCTGGACGCCGGACAACATCATCGACGAGCAGGTGGCCCGCATCCGTGAGCAGGTGGGCGACGCCCACGTCATCTGCGGCCTGAGCGGGGGAGTGGACTCATCCGTGGCCGCCGCCCTCGTCCACCGCGCCATCGGCGACCAGGCTCACCCTGCATCTTCGTCGACCACGGCCTGCTGCGCGCCGGCGAGCGCGAGCAGGTGGAGCACGACTACGCCGAGGGCATGGGCATCCGTGTCATCACGGTCGACGAGACCGAGCGCTTCCTGACCGCCCTGGCCGGCGTCACCGAGCCGGAGGCCAAGCGCAAGATCATCGGCCGAGAGTTCATCCGCTCCTTCGAGGCGGCCCAGCGCCGGGTGGTCGAGGCCGTGGGGGCCGAGGGCGGCGAGATCCGCTTCCTGGTCCAGGGGACCCTGTATCCCCGACGTCGTCGAGTCCGGTGGGGAGAGGGTGCTGCCAACATCAAGAGCCACCACAACGTGGGTGGCCTGCCCGAGGACCTCGACTTCGAGCTCATCGAGCCGCTGCGCGAGCTGTTCAAGGACGAGGTGCGCGCCATCGGCCGCGAGCTGGGTGTGCCGGAGAAGATCGTCGCCCGCCAGCCGTTCCCTGGGCCGGGGCTCGGCATCCGCGTCATCGGCGAGGTGACGGCCGAGAACCTGCGCGTGCTGCGGGCCGCCGACGCCATCGCCCGCGAGGAGCCTCACCGCCGCCGGGCTCGACGACGAGATCTGGCAGTGCCCGGTGGTGCTGCTGGCCGACGTGCGCTCTGTGGGAGTCCAGGGAGATGGGCGCACCTACGGCCACCCTATCGTTCTGCGGCCGGTCAGCAGTGAGGACGCCATGACGGCCGACTGGACCCGCCTGCCCTACGACGTCCTGGCGCGCATCTCCAACCGGATCACCAACTCCGTGCCGGAGGTCAACCGGGTGGTGCTCGACTGCACGAGCAAGCCCCCGGGCACCATCGAGTGGGAGTGACGGGCGAGTCGGAACGACTGCCTACCGCTGTTGGGCCCCGCCGGTGCGATGAGCCGGCGGGGCCTTGCCGTGTTCGTCGACGAGCGCGATCGAAGGCGTCTGCCGACCTGGCTGGTGTGGGGCCTGCAATCGGGAACGGTGACTGAGTGAGCTGCGGGGATCATGGGCGCTCGTCTCTAGACTGGTGGAGGCTTTGAAGAATCCTCGATAGATCGATGATGTTGTGCGACTTCTGCGTTTTGATGGAGGATGACAATGGGGGGTGAATGATCGCTGGAGCCTGCTTCATTCGGAGTGATGACAGCTCCGTGATCGCACCGTTCAAGCCCGTCGGTGGATCTCTAGGAACGTCGGTTCCGGCGGATTGTTGTGACGATGCCGATGGTCACGCTGAGGCTGAGTTTCATTCGGAAGGTTAGTGGCTGTTTTGGAATGTAAAAATTCTGAATTTTGTGCCTTTGGGAGCGCATTGCGGATGATGTTCTGACTACGATGAGCGGTGCAGCGGGTGTCGCTGCATTCGTTTGTCTCGTTTCGGCATACCGTCGAATATCAGGAGCCACAATGTCGTACCCTCCTCAGTCCGCCCCTCCGCAGCAGTACCCGCCTCAAGACCAGGTTCCTACGCCGATGCAGCAAGCGCCTGCGCCGGTGAAGAAGGGGCGCAACACCGTGGGCATCGTTGCTCTGGTGATGGCGGTCATCGGGGTCATCTTCGCCTGCCTCCCCGGCGCACTCATCGTCGGCTGGATTCTGCTGCCAATCTCCTTCATCGTCGGTTTGGTAGGCCTCTTCCGGAGAGGGGAGGCCGTTTGGCCCGCAGTCACCGCAGTGATCGTCTCGGTTGTCGGAACCATCATCGGCGTCTTCGTCTTTCTGATGGTTGTGGGCAGTGCCGTCGATGAGGCCATCTCCTCCGCGAGTGCCGTCTCTGCGTCACCGGCTCCCCGATGGAGCATTGGCGAACTCAGGAGGATCGGCTGCTGCTGACTCCGCGCAGGGAAAGAGCCGGGAGAACCCCTATCCGCTCCGTACCGAGATCTCCAGCAAGGACTGGAAAGTGGTGATCAACTCGGTCACCTTCAACGCTAATGATGCGGTGGCCGCGGCCAACCAGTTCAACGAGCCTCCCGCTGAAGGGAAGGAATACGTTCTCATCAACTACACCGCCACCTACATCGGCAACGACCCGGCCGGAGAAACGCCTGCTTTTGTGTTGGTCGACTTCGTGACGGCGGATGGTGTCACCATTGACGGGGCCGACTCCATCGCCGCCGCCCCGGATGCCATCGACTCTCTGACGGTGCTGTACAAGGGGGCCAGTGTCTCAGGCAACGTTGTGCGAGCGGTGCCGTCGGCCAACGCCCAGGACGGTGTTCTTGCGGTGAGTCCGGTCTTCTGGCGGACAAGGTCTTCGTCGCCGTGAAGTGATGACAGCGGCGCGAAGCCGCAGGGCCTGACAATGGGGCCGACCACCACCTGGTGGCCGGCCCCATTGTCATGTCGGACGGGTTCGCATGCGCCTGCGTCCTACAGGGCCGACCGGGCTCGGGCGCGCCCGACGGCCACGGCGACGGAGAAGACCGCGACGGCGAACAGGGCGCAGATGCCGCAGTCCACAAGCAGCGGGCCAATGACGTCGGCGGACATGGAGGTCGCCTCGTACGCCCCGGAGATCGCCTGGTCCGCCCAGTAGCCAGGCGTGAGCCTCGCAGCCCGGACAACTGCGTCAGGCAGCCACTCGATAGGTACCCACGCCCCGCCCAGGAATGACAGGGCCATACCGCCGATGTTGGCGACTGCGTTGGCCGCGTGCTGACCCAGACCGATCTGCCCCATGAGGAATCCGAGCGAGACCGCCACGAGCGTGTAGCTGCCCACAGCCGCAGCGACGACCCCCAGTAACGGAGCCGACGTCGCCGCGCCGCCCAGGCCGAAGGCCACGAATCCCAGCCCGAAGACCCACAGCCACCCGGCGAACCCCACCATGAGGCATGCGCCCAGCAGCCCGAGGCTACGGACAGTACCGCTCACCGGGGTGGCCTCAAGGCGTGCGCGCACCTCCCGGCGCCCCAGCGCCGCCATCAGCGTAGAGATCGTGACGACCGCGAAGGCCATGAGCGGGTAGAAGGAGAACCTGGTGTAGGTGACGAAGCTGTGGGACAGAGGCGTGGCGTCCGGGGTGACCCGCTTCGCGGGGGCGGAGTGGTCTATCGTCTCCTTGGCCAGTGACACGGCCCGGACCGGGTCATCCGTGATGGTCGACAGGTAGTCGCTGACCTGCCCCACGTAGGAGTCGGTGCGCACATTCATGAGCGCGCCGGACGCCGACTCGTACCCGATGACCGTGTCCATACGGGGCGGCTCGGTGCCCTCGCGGGCCGCCTGCTGCAGCCTCTGCCCGTAACCGGCGGGAATGATGAGGATGTAGCTGATGCGGTTCTGCGCGGTGGCGTCCTGGAAGGCCCTCCTGGAGTCCTCGAGCGGCTGAGCCTCACCGACGGACTCGACATAGTCCTTGACCCCGCGGGAGATCATGGAGCCATCGCGGTCGATGACGGCCACACTCGCCGTGGCGGTCGTAACCTGGCTGGAGTAGTCCTCGGACTTGGCCATCCCAGTGAACAGGCCGAACAGGCTCAGCACCACCAGGTAGATGAGGATGTACAGCCTGTGAGCGGCCACAACTCTCACACACGTCTTAAAGGTGCTCATGGGTCATCCTCCTGGCACGGATCAGGGCGATGGTCAGGAACAGGCATGTCATGCCCAGCAGGACCGCGCAGCTGCGGGCGAAGGGTGCCAGGGAGTCGTAGTACAGGAGCCCGTAGAAGCAGCGGGCCGTCTGCCACAGGGGATTGGCCTGGGCCAACAGCGGGGCGTGCTGCTCGACGGAGCTGGCCAGTGACTGGGACGCGGGCCCGTACAGGCCGGTGAACAAGGACAGCAGGGAGGTGAAGCCGGAGATCATCCCGATCTCCAGGCGGGCCAGCGTCCCCAGGGCGGCACCTGCTGCGCTCGCCATGAGACTGCAGACCCCGATCGCCACGAGGCACAGGAGCGCATGGGGCCCGAAGTCCACCCCACGACTGAGGCCATGAAGGTGAAAGCGATGAGCAGACAAGCGAACACGCACGCCCAGGAGGCCACGAGCGTGGCCGTGAGAACCTTCCAGCGTGGCAGGCCCGCCAGCGTCTGCCGGGCGCCCACCGGTGAGACGGCCATGATTCCCTTCACGGCCACCAAGGCCACGGTCGTCCCCATGCCGCAGGCGAAGGCCAGCAGCGCGAAGTAGTAGTGGGTCTCCGGCTTGACGGGGGAAGGTGTCACTGAGATCGAGTGGGTGAAGGACTGGTCGGTCTCAAGCGCGGCCAGCTTGTCGGGAGCCGCCCCCGCCTTGGCCAGGGCCTCGTACTCGGCCTGCCTCTGGGTGTAGGAGTCCATGACCACTCGCAGTACCCGAGTCGTCTCGGCCTCGTTGCCCTTCTGAGTCACGTGCAGCACGGGCTGACCGTCCTCGACGGCCAGATAGCCGTTGGTCTCTCCCTGTTTCGCGGCGGTCTCGGCCTCCGAGGCGGTGGAGTGGGTGACTTTCGTGAGGAGGTGAGGATCGGCGTCGTCGGCGGAGATGCGCTCCACGACCCCGTCCAGCCCCGGAGCTGCCCGGTAGGCCTCGTCCTGGACGACGCCGAAGCTCATGGGGGTGGCCTCGTAGACCTTGTCCAGGTTGGAGAACATCGCCATGAAGATGAGGGACAGGACGACGGGGATGCCGAGCGTCCACATGAGCAGGACTCGGTCACGCAGAAGCCTGAGCACTTGGTAGGAGAAGACGGTCAACATCTCAGGCCGCCTCGTCGCGCAGGGCCCGCCCGGTGATCTCCAGGAAGACGTCGTTGAGGGTCGGGGGCTCGGAGGTCACCCGGCCGCAGGTCGCCCCAGCCGTATCCAGCGCCCTCATGACATCGGTGAGGTTGTGAGCCCCGGGGGAGCACTCGATGAGCGCCTCACCGTCCTGGTAGGCGGCCGTGCGCACATGCTCCAGGCGGCGCAGGCCCTCCAGGGCCTCCTCGCCCAGCGGGGCGGGGTCGACGACCTCCACCCGGATGCGTTCACCGGTGCCGATCATGGCCTTGAGCTCGTCGGAGGTGCCGGAGGCCACCTGTCGGCCGCGGTCCATAATGACGATCCGGTCGCACAGCTGCTCCACCTCCTCCATGTAGTGGCTCGTGTAGACGACGGTGGCGCCGCGCTCGTTGAGACGCTTGATACCCTCGAGGATGGCGCCCCGGCTCTGCGGGTCGACGGCGACCGTGGGCTCATCGAGGACAATGAGGTCGGGGCCGTGGGCGATGCCGCAGGCGATGTTGAGGCGGCGCAGCAGGCCGCCGGAGAGCTTCTTGGGCTTGAACTTCACGAACTTCTCCAGGCCGACGAAGGCGATCGCCTCAGCCACCAGGCGGCGCCTCTCGCTGCGGTCACGCACGTAGAGGGCGCAGAAGGCGTTGACGTTCTCCGCCACCGTGAGCTCATCGAAGACGGCCACGTCCTGGGGCACCACGCCGATACGGCGCTTGAGGCCGTAGGAGGTGGGCGTCATCGGCTCACCGAAGACGCGGATCGAGCCCTTGTCGTAGGTGAGCAGCTGAAGGACACAGCTGATCGTCGTCGTCTTGCCCGAGCCGTTCGGGCCGAGCAGCCCCAGCACCTGACCGCGCGGGATCGTCAGAGACAGGCCATCAACCGCGACCAGCTCCCCATAGCGCTTGACCAGGGAGTCGACCTCCACCGCCAGGCCCGCGTCGTGGTCCTCATCCTTGATGTCCATCTCGACTCCTTCCATCGCTGCGCCGGTGGTCCCCGGCTCATGGCATCCATGGTCGCGGGGCGCGGTGGCGCTCAGAAGTGCCTGGTGTCATGACTGCGGCCGGCCCCCATGACTTCTGTCATGAGATGCCGGAACGAGTCCCCTGACGGCATGCCGGGCCCACGAGCACCGGCCACCGACCGATAATCGAGGGGTGAAGGTTCTGGCCGACAAAGGCGTGCTGCTGTGCGGTTGCCTCCTGCTGGTCCTGCTCGTGGGGCAGGTGAAGACGTCCGCCGTGATCTGGCTAATCGCGGCCGTTACTACCGCCGGCCTGAGCATGACCGTCGATCAGCGACGTTGGGGCATCGCCGTCCCGGCCGCCTATCTCCTGGTGGGAGCCCTCTCGACGGACTCCATCGCCGGGGCGCCGCTGGTCGTCTACGCCCTGGCCCGCCTCGGAGCGCTCGGGGCTCGACGCGCGCGAATGGCGGCGGCCACCGCCTGCATCCCTTTCGTGGCCCTCGTGGTCACGCAGGTTCAGAACACGCCCGTACTGGCCCTGGCCCTGGCGATCTGCGGGCTCGCGGCCCTCCTCGCGCTGCGCACCGTCCAGGAGGAGGCGGCGCGAAGGAGCCTGCACGTGGTGCGCGACGACCTTCGCGAGAAGGTCCTCACCCTGCAGGACACCAACGCCCGGCTGCTCCAGGCTCAGGACTACGAGCTGCGCGCTGCCGCCCTGGCCGAACGCACCCGTATTGCCCGCGAGATCCACGACGGCGTCGGCCACCTCCTCACCCGCCTCCTGCTGCAGGTCAAGGCCCTCCAGGTCGTCCACCGCGACGAGCCGGGCGTCGTCGCCGACCTGGCCACCCTGGACGGCGGCCTGGGCGAGGCCCTGGACTCCATGCGCCGCTCCGTCCACGCCCTGTCCGACGACGGCGAGGAGCTGGCCACCTCCCTCAACCTGCTGGGCTCGCGCTGCGGCATCGAGTCGGTGCGCGTGGACTGCTCCACCGAGGCTGAGCCACCGGCGGCGGTGGCGCGCTGCGTCGTCGCCGTCGTTCGGGAGGCCCTGACCAACGCCGCCCGCCACGGTGGGGCCCGCTCGGCCCGCGTGGCCGTCGCCGACTACCCTGCGTTCTGGCAGGTGACGGTTGACAATGACGGCGTCGTCCCCGCCGAGGACGAGCCGGCCGTGGACGGCCACGGGGGCGCGGGCCTGGGGCTGCGCTCCATGACGGAGCGGGTCGAGGCCCTGGGCGGACGGGTGCGCATCACCCCGCGGCCACGGTTCACGGTCTTTGCCACGATCCCCAAGGACGGACAAGGGAAAGAAGGAGCATCATGAGGGTCCTCATCGTTGACGACGACGCGCTCGTCGCCCAGTCCCCTGTCCACGATCCTGTCGGTTGAGGATGACGTCGAGGTCGTCGGCTTGGGCTGCTCGGGACCCCGAGGCTACTGAGCGCTACCGGGGCCTGACCCCGGACATCCTCCTCATGGACATCCAGATGCCCGGCGGCGACGGGCTCAGTGCGGCCGAACAGATTCTGGCCGAGGACGGCGGGGCGCGCATCGTCTTCCTGACCACCTTCTCCGACGACGAGTACATCGTGCGGGCCCTCAAGATGGGGGCGCGCGGCTACCCTCATCAAGCAGGACGTCGCCCAGGTCGCCCCCGGCGCTGCGCTCCGTCATGGCCGGGGTCTGCGTCCTGGAGGGAGGTGCTCGAGCGCAGCACCACCATGGGGCTTAGCGGAGCGCACCGCAGGGCGGGAGCAGTCCGAGGGAAGCCGGGGGCCGTCCGCCAAGGACCTGCGGAGCACCGCCTTCGCGGCCCTGACCGACCGCGAGTACGAAGTTGTCGAGGCCGTGGCCGAGGGACTGGACAACGCCGAGGCCGCGCGCGCGGCTGTTCGTGAGCGAGGGCACGGTGCGCAACCACATCAGCGCGATCCTGGCCAAGCTCGGCCTGCGCAACCGCACCCAGGTCGCAGTCATGTACTACCGCTGCGCACAGGCCGGGTGAGCCGGGGCATGACTGCCGAGGTGCGACGGGCTGACGAGGAGGCTGATGTGGGGATCACCGCAGGAACGGCCAAGCGCTATCGGAGTGCGGCTGACCTGCACAACGACCTGGGCCTGTGATGCTCCAGATCGTCATCTCGAACAAGTGCACGAAGGATCTCGCGCGGGCCAAGACGCGCGGTCTTGCCCTGGATGAGTTCTTCGCCGTCGATGACGTGTCTCCGGTGAGCGAGCCAGTTCGTGTTCACCTGGTCAATAAACGCCACATGTCGGATCGAAATGGCGCCACATACCGGGCTGGATAGACGCCATATGGGGATTAGAATGGCGCCAACATCCGGATCGAGGCCGGATCCTGCAAGAGAGGCTGAAGAACTGGTGGGTCAGAACGGCTATCTGCCGCGGGTTGTCGACCACGTCGTCCAGGACTCGCTCGGCTACTCGGGAGGCGTCCTCCTCGAAGGAGTGCGGGCCTGTGGCAAGACCATGACCGGCCGCCGGCACGCCTCCTCCGAGGTGGCCCTCGACTCAGGGCTGCCGCAGCTGCGCGCGGCCCTGGAGGTCGACCCGTCCCTGATTCTGGCCGGGGAGGCCCCACGTCTTATTGACGAGTGGCAGATCGAGCCCTCCCTGTGGAATCTGGTGCGTCGAGAGATCGACTCACGTCAGCGTCCGGGTCAGTTCCTCCTGACCGGATCCTCCGTCCCGGTTGAGGATGCTGCCCGCCACTCAGGCGCACATCGGGTATCGCGAATCCGCATGCGTCCGATGACCCTGTTTGAGCGCGGTCTCGGCGATGGAAGCGTCTCACTTGCGGGACTGTTCGATGGTCAGGCTCCCGAACCTGTGCTGGTCTCGGGAACGAGCGTGGCCGAGGTCCTTGACGAGCTGGTCCACGGAGGGTGGCCCGGGGATTGTGATCTGACGACTTCTCAGGCACAACGTCATCTGCGGGACTATATCGATGACATCATCAGTATCGACATCGGCCGTCTCGATGGTGAGCCGCGCCGGGACCCCTTGAGGATGCGTGCCCTCATACGGTCTCTCGCCCGGCATATTTCGACGGAAGCCTCTTCGCCACCATCGCGAAGGATGTCTCCGGACAATCGTTGTCCGGAGAGACGGCGATCGCTTACGTGAACGCCCCTCAAGCGCCTGTTCGTCGTCGAGGAGCAGCCGGCCTGGGCTCCTCATTTGAGGTCTCGCTATGCGGTGCGGACGTCGTCGAAACTGCACTTCGTTGATCCCGCGCTGGCTGCGGCAGTGACCGCGACCTCGCCGGGGCGGTTGATGCGGACCTGGAGACGGCCGGGTTCTGGTTCGAGTCGCTGGTCGTGCAGCACCTGAGGGTCTTCGCTGAGGTACTGGGCGGTCACATCTATCATTTCCGGGACAAGTCGGGCAGAGAAGCGGACGTTATTGTCGAGCCTCGATGACGGACGGTGGGCCGCCTCGAGGTCGCTCTGGGACAGAGGCAGATTCCCTGCCGCTCAGTCCTCGCTGGCGGCGTTCGTCGGAGATATCGACACGACGCGGACACCTCTCCCACAGTTCAGGGCTGTTGTTACTGCGGACGGTCCCACGATGATGCTTCCCGATGGCGCTGTGACCTTCCCCCTGAAGGCTTTGAGTCCCTGATCCTCGCACTGTCATGTGACGACGATTGCCTCCACACTTGACGGCCAGTGGCGGTCATCGAACGTGGCTAGGCGAGCTCCCCGGTGACCAGGCGAACGAGGTCGCGCCGCGCCCGATGCCCCTCAGGAGTGGGGAACATCGGGTAGACGTGGTTGAGGTTCTCGCCGACGTGCAGCGTCGAGTCGACCCCGGCCTCCAGGAGCTTGGCGTGGAAGAGCGCACTGTCCGGCAGGAAAATCTCTCGGGTCCCCACGAAGGTTGTCACCTTCTTCAAGCCCGACAGGTCGCCGTAGATGGGGGAAAGGTGCCAGTCGATCGGAGGAGTGTCTCCCGCCCAGCACCGCCCGATCTCGGCGAGGGGCTCGGGAGCCATGAGCGGGTCGGCGTCGACGTAATCGGCGATATCCGGGTTGGTGTTGGTGATGTCGACCCAGGGGAGATGAGGGCGAGCTCATCGGGCTGGGCCTCACCCGCCTCGGCCAGGGACAGGGAGATGACTGCCGCCAGGCCCCCGCCCGCACTGTCCCCCATGAGGACGATCCGCTTCCCCGGGTTCTCCCCGACCGTGCGCCGATAGAGATCCAGCACCAACCGGTGCGCCTCGGACCAGGTGTGGTGGGGCGTCAGCGGGTAGAGCGGCATGACGACGTCGGCCCCCGTCCTGCGGGCCAGGTGATCGACCAGCCAGGCGTGCGCCGAGACCGCCGTCGAGATGTAGCCGCCGCCGTGCAGGTAGATGATGACCGCGCTCGACGGTGTCCGCGGGCGGAGGTGGTAGACGGGCATGCCGGAGTCCTCGCGCCGCTCCAGGTCGTAGAAGAAGCGTCCCCAGGCGGGGAAGGTGACGGAGCGCGCAGGTTTGGGGCGGCTGGCCAGGCGGGCGATCCGCTCGGTGATCGGCCTGCACGCGTTCAGCGCCTTGACCGGCCGGGTTCCGTACTCCGCCAGGCTCGCCGCGGCTGAGCGGCCATAGCGCTTGCGGGAGTAAAGGCTGAAGGCCCCCACCGTCAGGCCGACACTGGCCACGCCGACGGCGATCCTGCTCCCGCTGACTCTCCTGGGTGCCTTCATGATTCCTCCGCTCCGCAGAGCCCCGAGTGCTCTCCGACAATATCTCCGGATCCGGTGTCTGCTCCGTTATCGTAGGCATCAGAACGCCGCGATGATGGGGTGAATCCAGCTCGTTCACTCAGTGCGGAGGCCGGCACGTGGTTGAGCCGTCGGCATGACAACAGGAGACTGCGATATGGAAACCTACGAGATCGACCACCTCGCCGCCGTCCGAGCTCTGGCCCCCGAGTGCATGGTGCTGCTGCGCTCCGACGACGCCTTCCCCCTGACTGAGCCGGGCGAGATCGCCCTGTTCGGCTCCGGTGCGCGGCACACCATCAAGGGCGGCACCGGCAGCGGAGACGTCAACTCCCGCCACGTCACCACCATCGAGGAGGGTCTGGAGGCGGCCGGCTTCACCATCGTCACCCGCCTCTGGCTGGAGGCCTACGACCGTGTCCGAGCTCAGGCCCACCAGGACTTCATCGCCGGTATCAGGGCCGAGGCCGCCAAGCGCGGCGTCCCCGCCATCATGGTCGGCATGGGCTCGGCCATGCCCGAGCCGGAGTACACGATCCCCCTTGATATCCAGGCCGACACCGATCCGCGTACAGCCGTCTACGTCCTGTCCCGAACCTCCGGGGAAGGCAGTGACCGCGCCCCCGAGGCCGGGGACCTCAGGCTCACCGACACCGAGATCCGTGACATCCTCGCCCTCAATGGGCGCTTCGAGCGGTTCCTCCTCGTGCTCAACGTGGGCGGCGTCGTCGACCTCAGCCCGCTGGGCGACGTTGCCAACATCCTCCTGCTCTCCCAGCTCGGCGCCTGCATCGGCGATGCCTTCGCCGACGTTCTTCTGGGGTGGGCCTACCCCTCCGGAAAGCTCACCACCACCTGGGCCGCCTGGGACGAGGACGACCAGATCGGTGACTTCGGCGACCCGGACGATACCCGCTACCGCGAGGGCGTCTACGTCGGCTACCGCTTCTACGACTCGGTTGGCAAGAAACCGCTCCTCCCCTTCGGATTCGGCCTGGGCTACACGACCTTCGACGTCCAGACCCGCCAGGTGAGCCTTGACGGCGCCCGCGTGAGCATCGATGTCGACGTCACCAACACCGGCGATTACCCGGGCAAGGAGACCGTCCAGGTCTACGCCAGTGTGCCGGCCGGACACCTCGACCAGCCCCTCCAGGCGCTGGCCGGCTTCACCAAGACCGGTGAGATTGCCCCCGGCGCCACGGCACGGATCACCGTCGACGTCGACCTGACCGACCTGGCCTCTTATGACGAGGCCACCCGTGCCACGATCCTGGAGGCCGGCCACTACCTGCTGCGGGCGGGAACCTCCAGCCGGCACCTGAGCCCCTGTCGCCGTCGTCGAGCTCGCCCAGGACGCAACCGTGCGATGCCTGGCCGGAGACCTGGGGCAACCCGGCTTCACGGACTGGAAGCCCGAGGCCCCGGCGGTCCTCGACATCCCGACTGGCCTGCCGGTGCTCGACGTCGACCCGGCCCACCTGCGCCGGTCGGACGTCGCCAAGCCCACTGAGCAGGCCGCGCCGGAGGACTTCAGCCAGGCCCCTCACCCAGGCCCGGGGCTCTCCGACGACGAGCTCATCCATACCGTTCTGGGGGACTACCGCAGCGGCGAGGAGTCCGGCTCCATCGTCGGTGCGTCCTCTACCACCGTCATCGGTGCGGCGGGTCAGACCACCACCCGGATCCCCGGACTGCCCAGCATCATCATGGCTGACGGCCCCGCTGGCCTGCGCCTGGCCCCCACCTACGGCGTCGACGCCGAGGGCCCCTTCTCCCTGAGAGACTCCAGCCTGCCCGCCACCTTCCTCGAGCTCATGGACGATGCCGGACGCGAGGCCCTCGGCATCGCAGATGAGCCCGAACCCCGCGAACCCGCCGAGATCCGCGAGCAGTACACCACAGCCATCCCCATCGGCACCGCGCTCGCCCAGTCCTGGAACCCGGCACTCGCCGAGAGTCTCGGCGACGTCGTCGGAGCCGAGATGGAGCGCTTCGGCATCCACCTCTGGCTCGCCCCCGCCTTCAACCTGCACCGCTCCGTCCTGTGCGGACGCAACTTCGAGTACCTCTCCGAGGACCCGCTGCTGGCCGGACGCATCGCCGCCGGCATCACCCGCGGCGTCCAGACCCGCCCGGGGCGGGCGTGACCATCAAGCATCTGGCCTGCAACAACCAGGAGACCAACCGCCTCAACTCCAACAGCCGGGTCAGCCCCCGAGCCCTGCGCGACCTCTACCTGCGCGCCTTCGAGATCTGCGTACGCCAGGCCCGGCCCGCCGCCGTCATGACCTCCTACAACCTCATCAACGGCGTCCACACATCCGAGTCGGCCCAGCTGCTCGAGGTGATCCTGCGCCAGGAGTGGGCCTTCGACGGCCTGGTCATGACCGACTGGGTCGTCGACGGCATGACCCGCAGCGACATGAAGCACCCGCGTGCCACCGCAGCCGCCACCATCAAGGCCGGCAACGAGCTCTTCATGCCCGGAGGCGAGACGGACCGGGAGGACCTCCTGGCAGCCCTGGAGCGGGGGAGCGAAGGCGGAGGTGGCGAGTCAGACTGCGATGCCGAGCCGGTCGACGGCGCTGTCGGCCTGACGCGCGCCGAGCTCGAGAAGCAGGCCGCCCGCGTCATCCACGCGGCTCGGAGGATAGCCACGATCTCGACATCCTGATGCTCGTGCTGTAGAATTAATCGAAGGATTTAGCAGCAGGAGGATGTTATGCCGACGATCAAGCCAGTATCAGATCTGAGGAGCTACACCGACGTTCTCAAGGATGTTGCGGAGGACTCGCCTGTTTTCCTCACCAAGAATGGTCATGGGAGGTACGTCCTTCTCGATATGAAGGACTATGACCGCATTAAGGCGGGTCGTCGTCTCCTCCGAGAGGTCGAGGCGGGCCGGATTTCTGGTGAGGAGCAAGGGTGGGTTAGTGCTGCAGACGTGCGTGCGCACTTCGTCGCACGGCGGGATTCCGCCCATGAGTGCTGAGATCGTCTACTCCACTGATGCTCTCATTGATCTTGATGAGGCCTGGGATTTCACGGTTGAGATCTCCGGTGACCCGGACTTAGCGTTTCAGCAGGTGGATGCCCTGCTTGAGGCGGTCGAAGGGGCTCGTAGCTACCCGTTGGCCGGGAGTAGGTTGGATGTTGTTGTTGGCACGCCAACTGACAGTCGCTATGTTGTGGCTGGTCGTCTGCTGGCTGTTTACAGCATTGAAGAGCACTTCATTCGGGTGGATCGGATCTTCGATACTCGGCAGGATTGGGTCTCTGTGCTCGTTCGGCGTGGCTGAGATCCCGTGTTCTGGGAGGACTGCTGTGGCCTGTCGCTGGGGCAGCGAACGTGACATGCTCGGCTGAGCCGCCCGCACTGCACAAGGGGCCCCTCCATGGCGCTGACACCTCAAGCACGTGAGACCTTCACCAGGCTGTTCGGGGTGGAGCCCCAACCCCACCCCACGGACCCCGAGCTGTTCGACATCCTCCAGAACGGGATCTTCGACGAGGCCTTCTCCACCGGAGTCCTCACCGACGTCGAGCGCGAGCTGCTCACCATCACCGCCCTGACCTCCATGCAGACCCTCCCGCAGCTGAGGGCTCACGTGGGCGCCGCCCTCAACATCGGCACCAGCCCGCTCCAGCTGCGCGAGACCATCTACCAGTGCGCCCCCTACATCGGCTTCCCCAAGACCCTCAACGCCATCGACATCGCCAACGGGGTCTTCGAGGCCAACGACATCTCCCTGCCCCTGGAGAACGCCGGCGCCGTCGACGCCACTGACCCCCGTGCCCGAGAGCAGGCCGGCGCCGCCATCCAGGCACCGCTGTACGGCAACGAGGTCAAGGAGGTCTTCTCCGCCCTGCCCGAGCCCTTCGATGAGTTCGTGCCCCACCTGCTGACCTCCTCCGCCTTCGGCGACTTCGCCACCCGCGGCGGGCTCGACGTCGCCCAGCGCGAGCTCATCAGCCTCGTGGCCATCGCCGCCATCGGCGCCACCACCCAGCTGCGCCCGCACGTGGCCGGGGCGATCCGGGCCGGCTCCTCCCCCCAGAAGGTGGCCGCCGCCCTGGTTCAGGTCATGCCCTACATCGGCGGCCCCTACGCCCTGTCCGGCCTGGTCCTCGTGGCCCGCTACGACGAGAGTGCCTCCGCAGAGGCCTACCGCTGAGAAGAAGGTCCATGTGGGCCGGCATCCTCCGCGGTTGTTGTGGGGTGAGTGTTAATCAGCGAGATGAGTCTCGCGTAGGGCGGCGATGCGCTTGGCGAGGTCGTCGGGATCTGCGCTGAGCTTGGGGGCGTTGCGAGAGGTTGACGGGTCGATGCGTGCGCCGAGTCGGCCGAGCTCGATCAGCAGTGGCACCGTCGCCAAGCCTTGCTCGGTCAACGAGTACCTCCCCTGCTTGCCCCGGGCGACCTCGCTCTTGGTGAGGAAGCCCGCCTCAACCAGGTCGGTCAGTCGGCGGGACAGCACCGGGGCGCTGATGCCCTCCTCGCTGCCGGTGAGCAGCTCGCGGAAGGAGCGTCGGTCATGCAGGACGATGTCTCGCAGAATTAGCAGACTCCACCTGTCGCCGAGCATCTCGAGGCTGCGGTTGATAGGGCAGGCGGAGCGAGGGCCGGGGGATCATCGTGCGCCCTTCTTCGTGGTAGTTGCATTCTGTTACTGGATAGCATATCGTCCATCTCAAGTGGTAACACAATGTAACTAGATGTCTGGTGCTGCGGCACAGGAAGGACACCACGTGAAGGCCTTCGTCCTGAGAAGTACGGTCGCCCCTGAGAGCCGTCGACATACCCGTTGCCGAGCCTGGACCACGCCAGGTCCTGGTGCGGATGATCGCCTCCGGCGTCAACCACGCCGATGAGCGCACCCGCACCGGTGAGTTCAAGGCCGTCTTCCGGCTCGACCTGCCCAAGGTGATGGGAGGGAGCTGAGCGGAGAGGTGGTCGCCGTCGGCTCTCAGGTCACAGAGCTCGCCGTTGGCGATCAGGTCTACGGCTACACCGGCGTGGTGGCCATGGGAACCTGGGCCGAGTTCGTCGTGGTCGACGCCGATGCCCTCGCTCCCGCGCCCCGCAGCATCTCAATGGCTCAGGCGGCCTCCCTGCCGGTCGTCGCCCTGACCGCGTGGCAGTCGCTGGTGACGATCGGCCGCCTCCAGCCGGGCCAGACGGTCCTGGTTCACGGCGGCGCAGGTGGAGTGGGGTCGGCTGTCATCCAGCTCGCCAAGCACCTGGGCGCCACCGTCGTCACCACGGCCTCGGCCTCCAGTGCCGACACCGTCCGGCAGCTCGGGCGGACATCATCATCGACTACCGCAGTGAGGACTTCGTCCAACGCCCTGGCAGAGACCCCGGTGGACATCGTCGTCGACACCCAGGGCGGCGAGATCACCTCACGGTCCTTCCAGGTCCTGCGTCCCGGCGGGATCGTGGTGGGTATCGCCGGTACCCCCGACCCGTCACTGGCCGATCAGGCCGGCGCCGAGCCGCTGGTCAAGGTCGCGCTGTCCGCCCTCAGCCTCAAGGTGCGCCGCCAGGCTAGCAAGCTCGGCGTGCGCTACCGGTTCCCTGTTCATCGAACCCGACGGAGAGGCCCTGCGCACCATTGCCGGACTCGTGGACGACGGCGTCATCCAGCCCGTCGTCGACCGGATCCTGCCCTTCGAGCAGACCCTCGCCGCACTCGACCAGCTGCTGGCCGGCGGAACCCGCGGCAAGGTCCTCGTGGCCACCAGCGAGCAGGAGGTCACCGCTCATGCCTGAGACCGACGGCACCACCATGATCGATGGGCCCATCACCCGGTGGACCTCCGCTCCCACTCGGCACCTGCCGGTGAGAGGAGAGTCCTTCGCCTACCGGGACCTCGGGGTCGACTCCGGAAGGCCGCCCATCGTCCTGCTCGCCCACCTCGGGGCCACCCTCGACGAGTGGGACCCCCGCGTCGTCGAGGCGCTCGCCGAGGGCCGCCGCGTCATTGCGGTCGACCTGCCGGGTATCGGCTCCTCCACCGGGAACGTCCCACGAACTATCAAAGGGATGGCCGGTGCCGCACGGGCCTTCATCTCCGAGCTCGGTCTGACCCGGATCGACCTCATGGGCTTCTCCCTGGGAGGCTTCGTGGCCCAGCAGGTCACTCTCGACGCCCCGAAGCTGGTCCGACGACTCGTCCTGGCCGGAACCGGTCCCTGCAGGAGGCGAGGGGATCGACCGGCCCACCGGAGCCGCCTACGTCTACCTCGACATGCTGCGTGGAGTGCTCGCCCGCACCGACGCCAAGGAGTTCCTCTTCTTCCCGCGCACACCCGACGGCAAGGCCGCAGCGCGCGACTACCTCGCCCGGATTCACGAACGAGTCATGGATCGGGACTCCCCGATCACCTTGAAAGCCTTCCGCACTCAGATCGCCGCCATCAAGGCCTGGGGGCGCCAGTGGCCACAGGACCTGTCCAGGATCGCGGCCCCCACGCTGATCGCCAACGGGGACCACGACCGCATGGTCCCCACCCCGTTGTCTGAGGACATGCACCGGCGAATCCCCCGGCAGCACCCTGGTCATCTACCCCGGGGCGGGACACGGCGGGGTCTTCCAGTACTACCGGGAGTTCATCCCCACGCTGCTGGACCACCTCGACTCCTGAGGTCAGAGAACCCGATTCGGCGGTGAGGCCCGGCGGTCCGTCTACGATGGCCGCCGGGCCGGTTCTCGTTGCCGGCCCCAGTCAGCGAGGAGAACACGTGAAGACGACGCAGCCCTACCTCTCACGGCAGGTCACCCTCACCGTCCAGGGGCAGAGGCTCGGGGGACTGGCCTACGTCCCGCGCACGGCGTCGTCGGCACCCGCGCCCCTGGTCATCTGCTGCCACGGCATGGAGGGCTCCCCACACCCGCGTCGCCCCCATGGCCAGGCGCTTCGCCGCGGCCGGGGCCGTGGCCGTCTGCTTCGACTTCCGCGGAGGCGGCGGCAGCGCCAGCCAGGGCGAGACCACCGCGATGTCGGCCCTCACCGAGCCTGGCCGACCTCGAAGCCGTCCTCACCGCCGCCTGCGCCTGGCCGGAGGTCGACGCCTCCCGGGTCGCCCTGTTCGGGCTGAGCCTGGGCGGGGCAGTCGCAGCGCTCGCGGCCGCCCGCCACCCGCAGCGGGTCACCGCCCTGGCCCTGTGGTACCCGGCCCTGCGGCTGGGGGAGAACCTGCGCGCCGCCTTCCGCACACCGGCGGCCGTGCCCGAGGAGTTCGACTGGGCGGGCACCCGCCTGGGGCGCGCCTACGCCGTCGACGGCTGGAACCTGGAGGTCGGGGCCGAGCTGGCCACCTACCGCCGCCCCGTTCTCATCGTCCACGGGGACCAGGACCGCGCCGTGCCCATCGAGGTCTCCCGGGCCGTCGTGAGCGCCACGCCTGACGCCGAGCTCGTCACCATCCACGGCGCCGCCCACGGCTTCGGCGACGCCAACTGGGAGGAGGCCATGCGCCGCACCATCGGCTTCCTGGCCTGGAACGGGGTCCTCGAGGAGGACTGAGCTCCGCAGCGGACAGCGGCAACGGGCGGCGCAGCCCGTTTTCTGACAACGGTGGCTCCCGAGCGACCGACATCGCAGAATTGGCCGCATGAGCGCATACGAGGCGGTGGACCTGACCGGTGTCAGCAAGACGATGCTGCTGACCCTCCACGCCCGGGCGGAGCACACGCTCTCCGAGCGGCCACGCTTTACGGACCCCGCCGCCGTCGAGCTCGTCTCCCGGCTCGACTACGACTTCACCATGGCCAGCCAGGACCGGCTCATGGCCGACGGCGTCGTGCTGCGCACCCTCACGCTCGACCCGCTCGTGGCCGGGTACCTCGCCACCCACCCCGGCTGCACGGTGGTCAACATCGCCTGCGGGCTCGACACCCGCTTCCAGCGCCTCGACGACGGGCGCGTCACCTGGTACGACCTCGACCTCCCCGACGTCATCGCGCTGCGACGCCGGTTGCTCGAGGACGGCGAGCGTCACCGCACCATTGCCGCCTCCGCCCTCGACCCCGACTGGCCCGACCATCTGGAGGACGTGAGCCGCGACGTGCTCGTCATCATCGAGGGACTGAGCATGTATCTCAAGCAGGAGGAGGTGCGCACGCTCCTGGACATCATCGCCGCGCGCCTGCCCGGGGCGACCGTCCTCATCGAGGTCATGCCCAGCCTGTTCCAGAAGTACGGCCGGGAGCGCTCGGTGGAGGACGCGGGGGCGCGCTACACCTACGGCTGCTCCAGCGCCGCCGAGTTCCACCGGACGACGGCCCCCGGCTACACGCTGCTCCACGACGTCCCCTTCACCCGCACCATCGCGCGCTACCACCCCCTGCTCGCGCCCCTGACGCGGCTGCCGCTGGTGGGCAGACTCTCTGAGCGCATCGTGGTGCTGCGAGCGCCGGCCTGAGCGTTGGATGGGGCGCTGGGCCGGGCGCTGGGTAGGGACCTGGCCTGGCACTGGCCCGGTGCTGGCCTGAGGCACTGCTCGGCACTGGCCCGGGGCGGCCGATCTCGACGGGGACATGCTGCGCGTGGTGGTGCGCTTTCTTCCGGCCGGGGACGACCTGCGCGTAGGGGGACAGGAATCCGGTCCCCGACGGCGTCGAATGCTCCCAGCCGGAAGGACACGCCCCCGGCCGCGTGGAATGTCCTCGGCCACGATGAAACTCCCCGGCTGTTGCCGTGCGTCTCCAAGCCGAGAGGCCGATACCGTGCCTCACCAGACTGCGCTATGTCGAACTGCGGCCGTGCCATTGAGACAGGGCCGAAGTGATCTCCTTGAGTGAGAGCTTCCCGGCGGCGACGTCCATCACCAGCCGGTAGGCGTCATCGTCGGGGGCCTCGACCCAGTGGCCGTTGATGTCCAGGAACACCAGCGTGGCCAACCACCCCAGGCGCTTGTTGCCATCCACCAGTGGATGATTGCGGACCAGGGAATCGAGCAGAGCCGCCGCCTTCTCGTCGATCGTGGCATAAGCGTCGTGCCCCCAGAGCATGGTCGCAGGTCGGTGCAGCGCCGAGTCGAGCAGGCCGAGATCCCGGACTGGTCCCACAGCGAGGTCCTCAATGAGCGACAGCGCGTCCTCGAGCGTCAGGTACTCGACCATCTCTGCCCGATCAGCGGCCGAGGCGTTCCAGGACCTCGGCGTACCGGTTGCGGATACGGGCGGAGGCGTCCGCGACTCGCTGCTCATGTCCGCGGCGCGCGGCCACCTCGTGGATCGCCCGGATCGTCGCCTCCTGGCGGCTGACCCCGTCCTCCTCCGCAAGGAGCGCGAGCAGACCGCTCATCCTCTTTGCTCAAGCGCAATGTCATCGCCATACGTCCACAGTAGCACGTGGTATCAGGCTGGTATCAGGTGGATGCGTTCTCAGGATCGACCGGATCCCACCGCGCACCTGCGGGACCATCCTGACCAACCCCAGTCCCAGACACAAAACACCCTTCCCACGAGCGGTGCATCATCCACCACCAGACCCCACCCTGCGTGTTGGAGACCAAGAGGCGTGGGACGAGCACCGACGACGCAGGTGTCCACAAGGGCGACTGTCTTTCCACGGAATCCCCGTGTTGTGGAGTCCGAGAAGGGCTGCCGGCGCCCGTTGGCATGATGGGTGATGCCTCCCATGGCATCTTCTCCCGGAACACTCATGTCCTTGCCGGGGAGGAAGGAGTCGGGAGGAGGTGAGGGCCGTGTCCAAGCCGACAGGACGACGCACAGAAGTCCGCAAGGGCAAGGTAACGGCCCGGAAGGTGAGCGAAGTACTCAACGCTGTCGCTCGCCTGATCCGGGCCGTCGGTGTCCTTGTGGATGCCCTCAGCAAGTGGATCGGCTAGGCCGTTCCCTTGCCAGGGGAGTCGCCCGGCTAGCACCCGGATGGCTCTCCACCATTATGGGGCCGCCGTTCCGCACTGTCCACATCGTCCCTCCTTCTTCTGCCTGTGGGGACATGCTGCGCGTGGGGGTGCACTTTTTTCCGGCCGGGGACATGTCGCGCGTAGGGGGACAGGAATCCGGTCCCCGACGGCGTCGAATGACCCCGTCTGGAGGGACACGCACCCGGCGGCGTGGAATGTCCCCGCTCGCGGGGGAGGGCTGGCAGCATCGGAGCCGTGACCGAGAACCACGCCCAGCCCAGCCCCGCCAACCCGGACGACGTCGTCAACCCTCCTGCTCCAGGCCTTCGCCTGGGACCCTGCCCGCCGACTCCACCCACTGGCGCCTCCTGGCGGACAACGCCGCCCTCCCTGGCCGACTGCGGGGTGAGCTCGGTGGCTGCCGCCCGCCTACAAGGGGCAGGCCGGAGTGGAGGACGTCGGCTACGGCGTCTACGACACCCTACGACCTGGGCGAGTTCGACCAGAAGGGCACCGTCCCCACCAAGTACGGCACCAAGGAGGACTACCTCGCCGCCATCGAGGCCCTGCACGCGGCCGGCATTAGCGTCGTGGCCGACATCGTCCTCAACCACCGCATGGGCGGAGACGGCACCGAGGTCGTGCGCGCCACCCCGGTGGGCCCCCACGACCGCACGCGCCCCATCGGCGAGACCGAGGAGATCACCGCCTGGACCCGCTACACCTTCCCGGGGCGCGCCGGCGCCTACTCGGACTTCACCTGGGACTGGACCCTGTTTCCACGGCACCGACTGGGACGAGGCCCGCCACCAGCAGGGCGTGTGGCTCTTCGAGGGCAAGCAGTGGAACGAGAACGTCAACGATGAGCTCGGTAACTACGACTACCCTCATGGGCTCCGACGTCCACGTCACCGACCCCGCCGTCAGCGCCGAGATGGACCGCTGGGGGCGCTGGTACGTGGAGACCACCGGCGTCGACGGCCTGCGCCTGGACGCTCTCAAGCACGTCGGCGCCGACTTCTTCGCCCGCTGGCTGCCCGAGCTGCGACGCGCCACCGGGCGCGCCCCTGCCAGCCGTGGGCGAGTACTGGACCCGCGACGTCGCCGAGCTGGAGGGCTACCTGGAGGCCGTGCCCTTCATGAGCCTGTTCGACGTCCCCCTCCACTTCCACCTGCACGCCGCCTCCACCTCCAACGGCGACGTCGACCTGACCCGCCTCTTCGAGGGCACCCTCGTGGCCGCCGACCCGGCGCGCGCCGTCACCTTCGTGGAGAACCACGACACCCAGCCGGGCCAGTCCCTGGCCTCCACCATCGAGTCGTGGTTCAAAGCCCCTCGGCCTACGCCCCTCATCCTGCTGCGCGAGGCCGGAACCCCCTGCGTCTTCTGGGGCGACCTGTTCGGCACCCCCGAGACCGGCGACCTGCCGGCCGTCACCGAGCTGCCGCTGCTCATGACCATGCGGCGCGCCCCTGGCCCACGGCCCCTCAGCACGACGCCCTCGACGACCCCGACGTCGTCGGCTTCGCGCGCGAGGGCGACGAGGCCCACCCCGGCTCCGGGCTCGCCGTCGTCCCTGTCCGACCGCAGGGCCGCCACCAAGCGCCTCCACGTCGGGGCGCGGCACGCCGGCGAGCAATGGATCTGCGTCCTGGGCGGGCACGAGCCGGTCGCCGTCGCCGACGACGGCAGCGTGGAGCTGCCCGTGTCCGACGGCGGCCTGAGCGTCTACGCGCCGCAGGCCGCCCGGCCGATCCTGGACAGCGCCGAGCAGCACCTCCTGCGCCAGCGCTGAGGATCGCCCCAAGGGCCGGAGAGCTGCGGTGTCCTTCACGCCCGGCGTCACGGGCGCGTAGGGTGATGGCGGCAGCCCGCACTGACCTGAGCCGACCTTCCTGGAGGAGACATGCCCGCTTTCCACGCGCCCACCGACCAGAGGACTGACAAGACCGTCGCCGTCTTCATCGCGCCCGGGCTGGAGGAGGTCGAAGCGCTGGCGACCGTGGACATCCTCTTCCGCGCCGGTATCCCCACGACGATGATCTCCGTGACCCCTGAGCGGGCCGTCGTCTCCTCCCACAACATCGTCGTCACCTGCGACCTCACCCTGGCCGAGGCGAACCTGGACGACTACGACATGCTCGTCCTGCCCGGTGGCATCCCCGGCACCCCCAACCTCAAGGCCGTCGAGCCGCTCATGGCCGCGGTCACCGAGCGGGTGCGCGCCGGCCGGCCGGTGGCCGCGATCTGCGCCGCCCCCTCGATCCCTGGCCGAGCTGGGCCTGCTCGAGGGTCGCCAGGCGACGTCGAACCCCGGCTTCGTGGGCGTGCTCGCCGAGCGCGGCGCGCAGGTCAGCCAGGCCGCCGTCGTCACAGACGGCCCCGTCATCACCTCACGCGGCATGGGCACCGCCATCGACTTCGGCCTGGAGATCGTGCGCCACTACCTGGGCGAGGAGGCCGTCGACGACGTCAAGGCCAAGATCGTCTACCAGGGCTGATATCCACTCTTGCCGTTGTCTGATCCCGGTGGGTTTTCCAGTGCGATCAAGGCTCGCGAGGACGCACGTTGGGGTTCGCGGCCGCACCTTGGAGGCGCAGTCGGCGAGCTCTCACGTGCGTCCTCGCGGCTCGATGGGGCGGTTACGGGGTGAATCGGGCGGATCAGGCTTTGCTGCTGCGGCGCTTCTTGGGGATGAGGGCGGCGACGACGAGCAGGCCCCCCAGGCCCGCCAGGCAGGCGATGGCCGTCGTCGTGAAGTCGAAGCGCAGCCCCAGGCCCGCCGCGATGAGCAGCCCGCCCACCAGGAGCAGGAAGGCCCCCCACAGGAGCGTGGAGCCCTTGATGTCCTGGGGCGCCTGCGGGCGGTCCTGCTCAGTGACTGTCCCGGCGCTCCACACCGGGCTCGACGTCGACGACGCGGGCGCCGAGTCCGCGGACGCCTTGTCCGCACCCGCCTCGTCGGACGTGGGCAGCGGCATGGTCACCGGCTGAGTCTCGGGCTGAGCCATGGGCTGGGTCAGCGGTGGGGTCAAGGGTTGGGTGTCGCCGGTGGCCGGGAAGGGCCTGGTGGCGTCCTCGCCGGTCGCCTCGGTGCTGTTGCTGCCGGCATCGTCGGGCGACGTCGTGGATGAGGTCCTGCTCATGGGGGTCTCCTTGGTTGGGGCCGGGACGTGCCCGGGGAAGAGTTCTGGTGGCTGAGGCCGGCGCGTAGACGCGGGCGCGATCAGCCGGCTGTCGGGGTGGCCGTGGCGGACTGATTGGTGGGCGCCGGGGACGGCGTCGGAGTGGCCGGTCCGGAGGGAGTCGGGCTTGCACCGGGCTGTGCGGCGCCCTGCCCGGACAAGGTCTTCTGCACGCAGGAGTCGTAGGAGGTGCGCTCCGCGGAGGTCAGGTCGGACAGGTCGCTCCATCTGACATCCTCGCTGCGGCTGCCCTCGTCCACGCTCTCGTGGGCCGTGCGGATGCAGGCCTTGGCCTCCTCGGTCGTGATGGCCTGGTGGTTCATGCCCGGAACCGGCAGATCGTCGCCGTGGGCATCGCCCTTCTCGTCGTACCAGGAGCTGACGATCCACACGGGCTCCCTCGACGTTGCCGTACCAGGAGACGGTGTTGCTGCGCTCCTCGATGTTGATCGTCCCGGTGTCCACCGAGGCGTTGATCGTGATCTCCGGCCGCCCGTCATCGCTGCTGGGGAGGCCAGGGTGCGCTTGGTGTTCAGACCCGCCGCTGGAGCTGGCGTAGGTGGTGATGCTCTTGCCGGTCACGTCGTGGCGACGCGGGCCCTCGTCGTCCTGATCCATCTGCCTGCCGTTGACGGTCCAGGCCCGGTCGACCTGTGAGTCGACCGCCCCCATGTCGACGTCGGCCTTGACCGTCACCCGCTGGTTGCCGTCGGTCTTGATACGCAGGGTCCCGACGTCGAGGTGGGTGGTGATGGTGGAGAGCTTGCCGGCCTCCTCGGCGGGCATACCCCGCAGGTCCAGGGTGAGGTCACCGATGCTCTTGCTGCAGGTGACGCTGCCGCCGCTGGCCGACGCCGTCAGCTCCTTCCAGGTCACCGTGGTCGAGGCGGCGGTGGTCGAGTCCTTGAGGGTCCCGAAGGGCATACGGGCCAGGCTCGTGGGGACGATGGACGCTGTGGCCAGAGCGGGGATGGCGACGACGAACAGGATCGGCCAGCCCAGCACCGTCATCCAGCCGCCGTGCCGACGACGCAGGCCACTGGCGACGATGCCCGCTCCCAGGAGGGCGACCAGGGTGCCGATGAGGATGAACTGGCCCTGGAGCAGGCCGACGCGATGGGTCGCCGTGGCGTACCAGATGCCCGCCGCGGTCAGGAGTCCCAGGCCCAGGACCGCCAGCGACAGCGAGGAACCGGGGCCGGGGCGGCGCGGGCGCGCTGGGCGGACCGCCATGGGTGCCGGCTGGTACGGCGGGTACTGCCGGTAGGAGCGGCTCTGCCAGCTCGGGCCGCCGGCCGGCTGGCTGAAGGCCGGGCCGCCGGAGCCGGGCGCCGAGGAGTGCCAGGCCGATGCCGGGCCCGCCGCTGAGGCGAAGTTCCCCGGCCTGACCCGCCGGACCGGCCTGGCTGCCGGGGTGGTTGCCCGGCGCCTGCGCGGTGCCGGGTGCGGAGGCCGGCCAGGGCCGGGGTCCCCTGAGGGACCTCGAGCGGCCATCCGGTTCGCGCGCCGGTTCTGGGCTCGGCGGATGAGGAAGACAATGGCCAGGACGATCAGCCCCAGCCAGAACAGGGGCCACAGGGCGGCGGCGATTCCCGCGGTACCCGCCTGGTGGACGTACCAGTTGGGGATGAAGCCGCTGCCGAATGTCGACATCCCGATGATCGTCGTACCGATGGCGCCCGCCAGGCCCGCGTTGAAACGGCCGGAGAGGGCCTCCTCCAGGTGGATGCGCCCATCGGACTCCTCGGGCAGGAGGGCCCAGGCCAGCCCGTAGAGGACCAGCCCGACACCGGCGAAGAGCGAGAGCACCACCCACACGCAACGCACCAGGGTGGGGTCCAGGCCGAAGCGGTACGCCACGCCACCGGCCACGCCCGCGATCCAGCGCTCGTTGGTGCGCATGAGGCCGGAGCCGCGCAGGGAGTCGAAGAAGCGGTGGGTGGATCCACCCTGAGGCCCGGGTTGGGGACCGCCGTACTGCTGGAAGGAGGGGCTGGGGCCCGGCTGCGGCCCGTACTGCGGGCCCCTGCTGGGAATCGCGCTTGGCGCCGTCGGCGCCGTCGGCGGCGTGGGAGCCGGCAGGGGTTTGGAGGAAGTGGAGGAATCGGAGCCGGTGGGAGAGTCACCGTCAGACGGGGAAGCAGGCATGTCGTTCATGTCAACGATTCTTCGCGCCTGCGCCCCGCGGCACGATCAGGGGAACCCCTGAATGATCCCGGATTGTCCCCCGAATCCCCCGGGGGACAATCGGATCGGCGACCCTGACGTGCCACGATGGTGCCATGACGACAGCTCAGCAGTGGGGTGCGCAGCCCGGGCCGACCGCCGGTGGGCCGTCATACTCCTGGAGCCCCCCGCGCCAGCTGCGGCGACGTCCCCCTCTGCGCCGTATGCCCCACCACCTGGGGCCGGCTCCGGCCGACCTGTCTGCGGAGACCGCCTCCATGCGCCGGCCCGCCCGCATCGCCGGCGTCTGCGCAGGACTGGGGCTCCATCTGGGCATCCCCGTGCGATACGTCCGTGCCGCCATGGTCGTCCTCGCCCTCGGCGGCGGTGCGGGAGCCCTGCTCTACGCCCTGCTGTGGGCGACCCTCCCCGGGGAGAACGGCCCGGCGGGCGAGGATTCCGCTTCGGCGGTCTCCCGTGCCCGCCTGGCGGCCCGCCTCAGGGGCGGGAGAGGCGCTGCAGACCGCCGAACCGACGGCGGAGCCGGCCTGGGTCTGTCGCAGACGGTCATCGACGGCGGCGCACTCCTCCTGGCGGCCCTGTTCCTGGCCTCCTGGCGCTTCGGGCTGCTGGACCGGATTGGGGCGGTGGGAATCATCGTCGTCGTCATCGCCGGGGCGGCCGTGGCCTGGTCGCAGATGGACACCCTCGTCGGCCCGGACCGCAACCTGGGTGCTGTCCTGCGAGTCGCGGGCGGGGTGTGCCTGGCCGTCGTCGGCATCCTGGTGTGGGTGGCCGCGGACAGCACCCCCTACAAGCTCATCTCCGGGCTCATCACCGGAGGGGCGCTCGTGGCGGGCATCGGCGTGGTCCTGGCGCCCCTGTGGCTGCGGACCAACCGGGCCCTGGCCGACACCCGCGCCGCCGAGATCCGCGAGGCCGAGCGCGCCGACATCGCCGCCCACCTGCACGACTCCGTCCTCCAGACCCTCACCCTCATCCGCAAGCGCGCCGACGAGCCCGAGACGGTGGCCCGCCTGGCCCGCTCCCCAGGAGCGCGAGCTGCGCGCCTGGCTCTACACCGACCGCCCCGCGCCGGGCACCTCCGTGGCCGACGCCTTCACCGACCTGGCCGGTGAGATCGAGGACCGCTACGGCGTGGCCGTCGACGCCGTGTGCGTCGGCGACAGGGCCCCCGACCGTGACACCGAGGTCATCGTCGCCGCCGCCCGCGAGGCCCTGTCCAACGCGGTGCGCCACGGCTCCCCACCGGTCTCCCTCTACGTCGAGGCCGGCGAGAAGGGCCTGGAGGTGTTCGTGCGCGATCACGGCCCCGGCTTCGACCTCGACTCCATCGCCGAGGACCGCCACGGCGTGCGCGAGTCCATCATCGCCCGCATGGAGCGCCACGGCGGCAGCGCCCGGGTGCGCCGCATGTCCACCGGCACCGAGGTGGCGCTGACTCTCTCCGTGCGAGCCCACTGAGCCCGTCTATCGTTGAGTCCGTCCCACTCGATCCCACTCGGAGCCACTCGGCCCGTGTTCCTTCATCACCCCCACGTCACCTCCAGGAAGACCCCATGGCTGACACGCCCGCCACCACCACAGACAACCAGCCGTCCGCAGAGGCGAGCGCGCCCCTGCGGGTCCTGGTCGTCGACGACCACGCCCTGGTCCGCTCCGGGGTGCGCTCCGAGCTGACCACCCATGCTCCAGACCTCGATGTCATCGCCGAGGCCGATGACGTCGAGGGCGCCATCGCCGCCGTCCACGCCCTGCGGCCCGATGTCGTCCTGCTCGACGTCCACCTGCCCGGCGGCAACGGCGGGGGAGGGGCCGAGGTCGTCGCCTCCTGCCATGACGTCCACGAGACGCGCTTCCTGGCGCTGAGCGTCTCGGACGCCAGCGACGACGTCGTCGGCGTCATCCGGACCGGCGCCCGCGGCTACGTCACCAAGGCGATCTCCACCGAGGACCTGGCCCAGGCCGTGCGGCGCGTGGCCGCCGGGGACGCCGCCTTCTCCCCGCGCCTGGCCGGCTTCGTCCTGGACGCCTTCGGTGCCGGGGCCGGCGAGGTGGCCGTGGCCGACACCGAGCTCGACCGCCTCTCGACGCGCGAGCGGGAGGTCATGCGACTCATCGCCCGCGGCTACACCTACAAGGAGTGCGCCTCCGAGCTGTTCATCTCGGTCAAGACCGTCGAGACCCACGTCTCCGCGGTCCTGCGCAAGCTCCAGCTGTCCAACCGCAACGAGCTCACCCGCTGGGCCGTGGCCCGCCGCATCGTGTAGGGATCGACGTCGTCCCGGACTCGTCCCGGGAACGAGCAGGGGAGTACGCGATTGAGGAGAGACCCCGTCAGGTGACGGTCCGGCATCGCGTCCGGGTCCACACCGCCGCACTGTCCCGTCGCCGGCCCGATCCGTGGCAGGATGCGGCACGTGAGCCAACCCCCGCAACCCTCCGCGAGCACCGCTCATCCCCACCCCGACCCTCTTCAACCGGCCTGCGAGCACCTGCGCGCAGGCGGGCTCGTCATTCTGCCCACGGACACCGTCTACGGCATCGGGTGCAACGCCGCCGACGCCGGGGCGGTTGAGCGGCTGCTGGCAGCCAAGGGGCGCGGACGCCAGATGCCGCCGCCGGTCCTCGTGGCCGACCCCGCCGACCTGACGGGGATCGTCGCCCAGGTGCCCGAGGCCGCCCACACCCTCATGGAGGCCTTCTGGCCGGGCGCGCTGACCCTCATCCTCGACGCCGATGAGACCCCTGACCTGGGACCTGGGGAGACCGGCGGCACCCTCGCCGTGCGCATGCCCGCCCACGGGCTCGCCCTGAACCTCCTGCGACGCAGCGGCCCGCTGGCCGTCACCTCCGCCAACCCCACCGGCGCACCGCCCGCCACCGACGCCGCCTCCGCCCGGGCCGCCTTCCCCGGACGGGTCCGGGACATCGAGGAGCTCACGCCGGGTACTGGAGGTGTCGGCGCGGTCGGGCGCGAGGACATCCTGCTGCTCGACGGCGGAGCCACCCCCGGCCCGGTTCCCTCCACCATCGTCACCCTCGCCGGGGCGCACGCCCGTGCCCCCGGATCCTGCGCCAGGGGGTGCTGGCACGCGGTGACCTGGAACGAGTGGTCGGCGTCGCCCCAGTCTGAACGGACGGCAGAGGCGGCGCACGACAGGGACGGAGGCGGGTGCGTGAAGGTCTACCTCCTGGTCATGGCCATTGCCGCCGCGACCACCTACGTGGCCGTACCGATCATCCGGCACGTCGCCCTGGTGGGTAACGCGCTCACCCCCGTGCGGGCCCGCGACGTCCACTCCACGCCCATCCCCCGCCTGGGTGGCGTAGCCATGTTCTTCGGCCTGTTCTCCGCGATCTCCGTGGCCTCCACCATCCCCTACTCTCCGACGTCATCGACTCCAGCGCCTGGGCGGTGGTCCTGGGGGCGGGACTGGTGTGCCTGCTCGGCGTCGTCGACGACCCTGTGGGAGCTGGACTGGATGACCAAGCTCGCCGGCCAGATCCTGGCCGCCGGCGTCATGGCCTGGCAGGGCGTCCAGCTCCTCACCTTCCCCGTGGCGGGGCTGACGATCGGCTCCTCACGCCCTGTCCCTCGTCTCCACCGTCATCGTCGTGGTGGCCGCCATCAACGCCGTCAACTTCGTCGACGGGCTCGATGGGCTGGCGGCCGGCATCATCGGGATCGGCTCGACCGCCTTCTTCCTGTACACCCTACGTCCTCACCCGCGCCACGAGCCCTGGCTCCTACAGCCCCCTGGCCGCCACCATCGTGGCCGCGCTCATCGGCGTGTGCGTGGGCTTCCTGCCCCACAACTTCAACCCGGCCACCATCTTCATGGGCGACTCCGGGGCGATGCAGCTGGGGCTGGTCTCGGCGGCCTCCACCATCATCGTCACCGGGCAGATCGACCCGGGCAGCTTCGACGGCTCGCGCGCCCTGCCCGCCTTCATGCCGATCCTCCTGCCGCTGGCGGTGCTCCTGCTGCCCCTGACCGACATGATCATGGCGATCGTGCGCCGGGCCAGGAAGGGACTGAGTCCCACTCACCCCGACCGCATGCACATGCACCATCGGCTCCCTGGCCGCCGGGCACTCCCACCGCCGCGCGGTGCTGGTCATGTACCCTGTGGGCGGCGGTCGCCTCCTTCCCCGTGGCCGCCATGGCCTTCTTCCCCTGCCCTGGGTGCTGGCGGGGCTGGCCATCGCGGTGCTGTTCGCCTTCGTCGTCACCGTCGACCTGATGCCCGGGGTGCGCCACGGACTGCGCTCGGCGCTGCGCCGTCGCCAGGACCGTCAGGAGCAGCGGATCGTCATCTCCCGCAACGTCTCGGGAACCGGTGAGGTGACGCGCCCGGCCGAGGGGCAGGCGCCGCAGGGGATCGCCCTGTCGGCGTCGCCCGGACCCTCTGAAAGGACACGCCGGTGAGTGAGACGACCCCCACGAACGCCCGCGCACTGCGTGAGGCCGCAGCCCGGCTGCGTCGGATTCTCATCGTGGCCGCCGTGGTCCTGGTGGTCGGCGAGGCCCTGTGGTGCCTCATCGGCGGTTCTCGCGGCGCCGTGGTCCGTCCGTTGGGAACGCTGATGTGCGCAGCGGGCTCGACGATGGTGCTGCTGGCAGCGACCTGGTGGTTCCTGGACCGTATGGTCCGCTCCGGCATGAGGGGCTCGCGGCCTGGATAGCCGGTGGATACCTTGCGAAGGTGGCGGTCCTGGCCACGGCCCTCGTCGGTGGACGGTCCCTGGGACTCGACATCAGAGTGATTGGGGTCTCAGTCATCGCTGTGATCCTGGTGGGCATGTTCGCCGAGGCGACCGTCCTGTCACAGGCTCGAATCCTTGTGGTGGAGCCGAACAAGGATGATTCGGCGGACCGCCCCTGACCGGCGGGCAGGGGTGGGCGCAAGGCGTCGTGACTGTAGTGGGTCACGATGGGGCGTCTGGTTTGCTTCGTGAGACCCTGCTGAGGCGCTAGCATGGCCCGTGATCAGCAGGCCTGTCGGGCAGGCCTTGAAGCGTGAGAGACATCGGGAGGATCTCCTGTCCACCAACACCGTCACCGAGAACGGCACGGCAGCCGACGACGTCGCCGTGCCGCGGACGGCTGACGCCAAGCCATTCGTCAAGCCGCTGTGGTACTGGGTGCTCCTGATCGTCCTGGTTGCGGTGATCGCGAAGACCGCGGTGCCCGCCTTCACCGTCGCGGAGGGCCATGAGCTTCAGAAGCCCGGTGCTGAGGACTTCTTCCCCGGCGCGATCTTCGGTGAGGGGACTCTCCTGGAGTTCAACCGGCTCACCCTCGTCCGCGTTGTCATGGCGGTTGCCCTGTGCCTGACGGCGGGAGCGGTCGCCAGTCGGATCAAGATCGTCCCCGGGCGCGGCCAGGCCCTGCTGGAGATCATCGCCGACTTCGTGCGCAGCAATGTGGCCTTCGCGCTTCTGGGCAACAAGAACGGCCGCCGCTTCGCCCCGCTGCTGGGAACCCTCTTCCTGGGCGTGCTCGCCATGAACCTCGCCGGCGTCATCCCCGGCCTCAACATCGCCGCCTCCTCGGTGGTGGCCGTCCCCATGGTGTTCGCCGCCCTGACCTACGTCACCTTCATCGGCGCCGGCATCAGGGAGCAGGGGGTCGGGCACTTCCTCGCCTCCCAGCTCTTCCCGCCGGGCCTGCCCAAGGTGATGTACCTGCTCATCACCCCCATCGAGTTCCTCTCGAACTTCATTGTGCGGCCGGTGACGCTCACGCTGCGTCTGCTGTGCAACATGGTCTCCGGGCACATGCTGCTCGGCATGACCTTCTTCGGCACCACCAGCCTGCTCCTGCACCTCCAGGCATCCTCGACGATCAGCCTCCTGACCGGCGCGGCCATGATCGTGATGACCCTGTTCGAGATTTTCGTTGCGGTCCTGCAGGCCTACATCTTCACCATCCTCAGTGCCGTCTACATCAAGCTCTCCATCGAGGCCCACTAGACGCCACGGTGCGTCACCTCAAGCCTCTTTCCACCGCCCCCACCTGCGCCATCCGGCGCCAGAAAGAAGGAACCACATATGACCTCCGCTGCTCTCGCATACGTCGGCTACGGCCTGGCCACGCTCGGCCCGGGCATCGGCATCGGCATCATGGTCGGCAAGACCCAGGAGGGTACGGCCCGTCAGCCCGAGGTGGCCGGGCGCCTGTTCACCAACATGATCATCGGTGCGGGCATGGTCGAGGCCCTGGCCCTCATCGGCTTCGTTATCCCGTTCGTTGTCAAGTGATGCTTCCCCTGGCCAACGAGGGCGGGCAGGGCGGAGGCACGGCCTTCATCCTGCCCCACGCCCATGAGATCTTCTGGGCTGCGGTCGTCCTCCTGCTCATCCTCCTGGTGGTGGGCCGCTACGCCCTGCCCCGGCTCTACGCCGTCCTGGACGAGCGCGCCCGGCGCATCCAGGAGGGCCTCGACCTGGCCGACAAGGCCAAGCAGGACCAGGCCGACGCCGAGAAGCGCGCCGCCCGGCTCGTGGACGAGGCCCGCCGAGAGGCCGCCCGCATCCGTGACAACGCCCAGGGCGAGGCCAAGGAGATCATCGCCAAGGCCCGCGACGACGCCCAGGCGGAGGCCGCAGGCATCGTCGAGGGTGCTCAGCGTCAGATCCTGGCTGAGAAGCAGGCCGCACAGATCTCTCTGCGCACCGACGTCGGCATGCTCGCCTCCACCCTGGCCGAGCGCATCGTCGGTGAGCACCTGAGCGACACCGCCCTGTCCGAGCGGGTCATCGACCGCTTCCTCGACGAGCTCGAGACCATGGAGCCGGTCGAGGGACTCGACGTCGGCGTCGACTCCACTGCGGAGGCGGCGCAGTGAGAACAGGAACGTCCGCGACCCGCGAGACCGTGAGCCAGGCCTGGAGCCCGGTGCTCACGGCCGCGGGCGTCGAGGGCCAGGAGCTGGGTCGTCAGATCCTCGCCCTCGCCCACCAGGTCGCCGTTCACTCGCTGCCCGGTCCGCTGACCGACCCGGGCCGCGAGGCCGAGGACAAGGTGGCCCTGGCCCGCCGGCTCTTCACCGGCACCGTGGACGAGCGCGTCGTCGACCTGCTCAGCGCCATGGTCCGCGGCCGCTGGTCCAAGGCCGTCGACCTGGTCTCCGCCCTCCACGACCTGGGTATCGAGGCGATCCTCGCCGGCGCCCACGCGGACGGCTCGGCGGAGGAGATCGAGCAGCAGCTCTTCGATGTCCACGAGCAGATCGCAGACGACCGCGAGCTGCGTGAGGCCCTGACCCCCTCGCGCCGTACCAGCACCGAGGCCCGGACCCGCCTGGCCGAGTCCGTCTTCGCCCCCCACATCAGTGCCCCTGCCATGAGCCTGGTGAGCTGGTGCGTGCGGCACCGCGCCGAGGGCGGCCCGCTGCGCAACCTGCGACGCGTCGTCGAGCTGGCCGCTGAGATGCGCCATCGCACCATCGTCGACGTCGTCACCGCCATCCCCATGACTTCGGCCCAGGAGGAGCGCCTGCGAACCATCCTGGAGCGCAGGCTGGATACCAGGATCGACCTCAACTGCGAGGTCGACTCCGCGGTCATCGGCGGAGCACGCATCTCGATGAGGAACTACGTCATGGACCGCACCGTGCGCAGCGCCGTCGCCGAGCTGCGCGCCCGTCTGGCGGGCTAGCCCACCGGCTCCCGCCGACCCCACAACTTCACCACCCCCGCCGTCGTCGCTCACTCCCAGCGCCGCCGGCCCCCAGAACGCAACCAGCAAGGAGACGAGATGGCAGAGCTGACCATCAGGCCCGAGGAGATCCGCTCGGCCCTGAACGAGTTCGCCGAGTCCTACAAGCCCGCCGAGGTCGCGGCCGAGGAGGTCGGGCACGTCGTCTTCGCCGCTGACGGCATCGCGCACGTCGAGGGCCTGCCCGGCGTCATGGCCAACGAGCTGCTCACCTTCGAGGACGGTACCGCAGGCCTGGCCATGAACCTTGAGGAGCGCAGGATCGGCGTCGTCGTCCTGGGATCCTTCGACGGCATCGACGAGGGCCAGGTCGTGCGCCGCACCGGCGAGGTCCTCTCCGTGCCCGTGGGCGATGCCTACCTGGGCCGCGTCGTCGACCCGCTGGGCCGGCCCATCGACGGCCTGGGCGAGATCGAGGCCGAGAGCCGCCGCGCCCTGGAGCTCCAGGCCCCCGGCGTCATGGCCCGCAAGTCCGTCCACGAGCCCCTCCAGACCGGGCTCAAGGCCATCGACTCGATGATCCCGATCGGCCGCGGCCAGCGCCAGCTCATCATCGGCGACCGCCAGACCGGCAAGACCGCCATCGCCCTGGACACCATCCTCAACCAGAAGGACGCCTGGGAGTCCGGCGACCCGAGCAAGCAGGTGCGCTGCATCTACGTGGCCACCGGCCAGAAGGGCTCCACCATCGCCGCCGTGCGCGCCACCCTGGAGGAGCGCGGCGCCCTGGAGTACACCACCATCGTGGCCTCCCCGGCCTCCGACCCGGCCGGCTTCAAGTACCTGTCGCCCTACACGGGCTCGGCCATCGGCCAGCACTGGATGTACCAGGGCAAGCACGTCCTCATCGTCTTCGACGACCTGTCCAAGCAGGCCGAGGCCTACCGCGCCGTCTCCCTGCTGCTGCGCCGTCCGCCGGGCCGCGAGGCCTACCCCGGTGACGTCTTCTACCTCCACTCGCGCCTGCTGGAGCGCTGCTCCAAGCTCTCCGACGAGCTGGGGGCGGGCTCCATGACCGGGCTGCCGATCATCGAGACCAAGGCCAACGACGTCTCGGCCTACATCCCCACCAACGTCATCTCCATCACCGACGGACAGATCTTCCTCCAGTCCGACCTGTTCAACGCCGACCAGCGCCCCGCCGTCGACGTCGGCATCTCCGTGTCCCGCGTGGGCGGCGCCGCCCAGGTCAAGGCCATGAAGAAGGTCGCCGGAACCCTCAAGATCACCCTGGCCCAGTACCGCTCCATGCAGGCCTTCGCCATGTTCGCCTCCGACCTGGACGCCGCCACCCGCGCCCAGCTCACCCGCGGTGAGCGCCTCATGGAGCTGCTCAAGCAGCCCCAGTACACGCCCTACCCGGTGGCCGAGCAGGTCGCCAGCGTCTGGGCCGGCACCAAGGGCTACCTCGACGACATCGACGTCTCCGACGTCCTGCCCTTCGAGGCCGCCTTCCTGGACCACCTGCGGCGCAACACCGACATCCTCGACACCATCGAGTCCACCGGGCAGCTCAGCGACGAGACCGAGGAGGCCCTGGTCAAGGCCGTCGAGGCCTTCCGGCGCACCTTCGCCTCCGGTGAGCAGATGCTGGGCGCCCAGGTCGCCGAGCCCGAGGAGGAGCCCGCCGCCGAGAGGACCACCGAGCAGCTCGTGGTCAAGAGGGGCTGACGTGGCAGGAAACCAGCGCGTCTACAAGCAGCGCATTCGATCGACCCAGACCCTCCAGAAGGTGTTCCGGGCGATGGAGCTCATCGCCTCGTCCCGGATCGGGCAGGCGCGCCGCAACGCGCAGGAGGCCTCGCCCTACGATCACGCCCTGAGCCAGGCGGTGGCCGCGCTGGGGACCTACTCCCGCTTCGAGCACCCCATCACCCAGGAGCGCACCGACACCAAGCGCGTGGCGATCCTCGTGGTCACCTCCGACCGCGGCATGGCCGGCGCCTACTCGGCCACCATCCTGCGCGAGACCGGCCGCTCATCGAGGACCTGGTCAAGGACGGCAAGGAGCCGGTCATCTTCACCTTCGGCCGGCGCGCCCAGAGCTACTTCAGCTTCCGGGGCACGCCGATCGAGTTCTCCTGGACCGGGCAGTCCGACCGCCCCAGCGACGAGGCCATCGAGGAAGTGGCCACCACCCTGCTGGACTACTTCCTCCAGCCGGCCGAGGCCGGCGGCGTCGCCGAGGTCCACATCGTCTTCACCCGCTACGTCTCGATGGTCTCCCAGGTTCCCGAGGTGCGTCGCATGCTGCCGCTCAAGGTGGTCGACGTCGAGGGGGCCGGTGAGCTCGACGACGCCGGCAACGAGGCCCTGGAGAAGGAGCTGGCGGCCAAGCACGGCAGCTCCATGCCGCTCTACGAGTTCGAGCCCGGGCCCTCCGAGGTGCTCGACGCCCTCCTGACCCGCTACATGGGCTCGCGCATCCGCAACGCCCTGCTGCAGTCGGCCGCCTCCGAGCTGGCCAGCCGCCAGCAGGCCATGCACACGGCCACGGACAACGCCGAGGACCTCATCATCACCTACACCCGCCTGGCCAACGCGGCCCGCCAGGGCGACATCACCCAGGAGATCACTGAGATCGTCTCGGGTGCCGACGCCCTGGGGACCGAATAGGCCGGGCAGCCCCGACGTCGTCGAGAACCCCACACAGACTCACCTCACCGAGCAGGACCCCTCTCAGCTCTGGAAGATACGGAAGAACGCACATGGCTGACACCACCACCCCCGGGACGGGACGCATCACCCGCATCATCGGCGCCGTCGTCGACGTCGAGTTCCCGCCTGATGCGATCCCGGCGATGTACAACGCCCTCAAGGTGACCGTCCGGGCCACCAGCGCCGGCGAGGAGCCCCACGAGATCACCCTGGAGGTCGCCCAGCACCTGGGTGACAACATCGTGCGCACGATCTCCCTCAAGCCCACCGACGGCCTCGTGCGCGGCACGCAGGTGCGCGACACCGGCGCGCCGATCTCCGTGCCCGTGGGCGACGTGACCAAGGGGCACGTCTTCAACGTCACCGGTGACGTCCTCAACCTCGGCCCCGGCGAGCAGCTGGAGGTCACCGAGCGCTGGCCCATCCACCGCCAGCCCCCGGCCTTCGACCAGCTCGAGTCCAAGGAGCAGATGTTCGAGACCGGCATCAAGGTCATCGACCTGCTCACCCCTTACGTGCAGGGCGGCAAGATCGGCCTGTTCGGCGGCGCCGGCGTGGGCAAGACCGTCCTCATCCAGGAGATGATCCAGCGCGTGGCCCAGAACCACGGCGGTGTCTCCGTGTTCGCCGGCGTGGGGGAGCGCACCCGTGAGGGCAACGACCTCATCGTCGAGATGGACGAGGCCGGCGTGTTCGACAAGACCGCCCTGGTCTTCGGCCAGATGGACGAGCCGCCGGGCACGCGTCTGCGCGTGGCCCTGTCCGCCCTGACGATGGCCGAGTACTTCCGCGACGTCCAGCACCAGGACGTGCTGCTGTTCATCGACAACATCTTCCGCTTCACCCAGGCCGGCTCCGAGGTCTCCACGCTGCTGGGGCGCATGCCCTCGGCCGTGGGCTACCAGCCCAACCTGGCCGACGAGATGGGCCAGCTCCAGGAGCGCATCACCTCCGCCGGCGGCCACTCCATCACCTCCCTGCAGGCGATTTACGTGCCCGCCGACGACTACACCGACCCGGCGCCGGCCACGACCTTCGCCCACCTGGACGCCACCACCGAGCTCAGCCGTGAGATCGCCTCGCGAGGCATCTACCCGGCCGTGGACCCGCTGACCTCCACCTCGCGCCTGCTGGCCCCCGGCTACGTGGGCCAGGAGCACTACGACGTCGCCACCCGCGTGAAGTCCATCCTCCAGAAGAACAAGGAGCTCCAGGACATCATCGCGATCCTCGGCGTCGACGAGCTCGGCGAGGAGGACAAGGTGACGGTGGCCCGCGCCCGCCGTATCGAGCAGTTCCTGTCCCAGAACACCTACATGGCGGAGAAGTTCACCGGCGTGGCCGGCTCCACCGTGCCGCTGTCGGAGACCATCGAGGCCTTCCGCCGCATCTGTGACGGTGACTACGATGACCTGCCGGAGCAGGCCTTCTTCAACATCGGTGGGATTGAGGACCTGGAGCGTCGCGCCGCCGAGCTCAAGGCCTGAGTCGTTAGGATCCGGGTAGAGCCGGGCGCAGGAAAGGAGGGGGACATGGCCTTACATGTTGAGGTGGTCTCGCCGGCGGGCGAGGCCTGGACCGGTGAGGCGGCGCAGGTCTCCGTGCCCCTGATCAACGGGGAGCTGGGGGTCCTGCCAGGACGTCAGCCCCTCCTTGCGGTCCTGGGATCCGGTCCGGTGCGACTGAGTCCCATCGACGGCGAGATGCGCAGTATCGAGGTGTCCGGCGGCTTCTGCTCCGTGGACCACGACGTCATCACGATCGCCGCCGACCATGTGAAGCAGGGCACGGAGGCCTGAGGCATGGGGCAGCACGTGTGGATGATCGTGGCGCTCGCCGTCATCGTCCTCGTGCTGCTGATCGGTGGGTTCCTGGCCCGCCTGCGCTATCTGGCCGGACAGGTCGGCTCCTTCGAGTGCGCCCTGCGTCCACGTGGGGCGCAGCGCTGGCTGAGCGGGGTCGCCTCCTTCCGGCTCGACTCCCTGGAGTGGTACCGCCTCGTGTCCTTCTCCACCAGGCCGTCGCGCTCATGGAGCCGCTTGAACCTGGAGCTCTCCGAGGTACGGCGCCGCCGGGAGCAGGGGCGCGTCGTCGAGGTGCACTGCGTGGATGCCACCCGCAGCCCCGAGGGCTTCGACCTGGCCATGATGGAGGAGTCCCACTCGGCGCTGGTCGCCTGGGTGGAGTCCGCCTCCCCCGAGCAGCCCAGGCTCTTCTGATACCCGATCTCGGGGCTCATCGGCCGGATCGGCGACGTACTTTTCAGCCGAGGACTGTGTTTTCCTCCAGGCCACTGGGGTCGCCCCCAGTCATCTGTAGGACATCGCAGTCCTCGATCGCGAAGTACGTTCTCGACGGTGGAGCAGGGGAGGTGAGGCCGGCGGGTGACACGATGCTCAGGCCCGCCGGCCCCGGTGTCGCGCCGAGGCCGGGCCCGCCCCGCTAGGGTGGGCGGGTGCGCCTCGTTATTGCCTCCTGCTCCGTCGACTACTCCGGCCGCCTGGACGCCCACCTGCCCCGGGCCACCCGCGTGCTCATGCTCAAGGCCGACGGCTCGGTCCTCATCCACCCGACGGCGGCTCCTACAAGCCCCTGAACTGGATGAGCGCCCCGGCCCGCCTGGCCGTCACCGAGCCGGACGAGGAGGCCGCCGCCGACGGCGTGCGCGAGGTCTGGGAGGTCAGCGCCACCAAGACCGACGACCGCCTCGTCATCCGCCTCTTCGAGACCATCTCCGACGTCAGCCACGAGCTGGGCGTGGACCCCTGGGCTCACCAAGGACGGCGTCGAGGCCCACCTCCAGGAGCTCCCTGGCCGAGCAGATCGAGGTCCTGGGCGCCGGCTACCGCCTGGTGCGCCGCGAGTTCCCCACCGCCATCGGCCCGGTCGACATCATGGCCAAGGACGCCGAGGGCCGCTCCGTGGCCGTGGAGATCAAGCGCGTCGGCGGGATCGACGGCGTCGAGCAGCTCACCCGCTACCTCGAGCTCCCTCGACCGCGACCCGCTGCTGACCCCTCGTCCAGGGCGTCTTCGCCGCCCAGACGATCAAGCCCCAGGCCCGCGTCCTGGCCGAGGACCGCGGCATCCGCTGCGTCACCCTCGACTACGACGCCATGCGCGGCATGGACGACCCGAGCTCCCGCCTGTTCTGAGGAGGCCGCCGTGCCAGCCGCCCGCGCCTCCTCCGCAACGCTGCCGACCGAGGTGAGTCTGGCCCGCATCATCTCCCAGGGCCTCATCCCGGCCACCGCCGCGCCCGACGTCGTCGCGGCAGTCAGCCGCCAGCTCGCCATCCAGGGACAGCAGGTCTCCGCCGTCCCCCACGCCCTGCTCGTGCGTGCCCCGCAGGCCACTCCGGTCGACGTCGAGGCCGCCTTCGCGCGAGGCGACCTGGTGCGCTCCTGGCCCATGCGCGGCACCGTCCACATCACCACCGCCGCCGACCACCACTGGCTGCGGGCCGCCCTCATGCACCGCACCGACGCCTGGGTCCGGCGCAGCGAGGCCGACTACGGCGTCGATACCGCCTCTGTGCGAGCGCGCCGCCGAGGTGGCCCTGGGCCTCATCGATGACCAGGGCGCGCTGACGCGCTCGGTGCTGCTGGCGGCCTGGCAGGAGGCCGGCCTCATGGAGGCCTTCCGCGGTGAGGACGTCTCGGCCTACCGGCGCCGCCACCTCCTGGTGCGCCTCCAGCGTGAGGGGATCCTCGTCCAGGGGCCGCGGTCCGGCAACGAGCACCTCGTCATGGACGCACGCGACCTGCCCGACGCCGACTCCGGGCCCGCAGGGGCCGACGTCGCCCACGGCGGGGCTGGCCACCGTGCCGCCTGCGCGCACATCGCCTACCGCTACGCGGCCAGCCACGGCCCGGTCAGCGCCGAGGACCTGGCCCGCTGGACCACACTGCCCAAGACGCAGGCCGCCCGCGCCCTGGAGGACGCCGTCGAGCTGGGGGAGGAGCAGGCCCCAGCCGCGGCTGAGGGCGCCGACGAGCCGGCCGGGGCCCCGTGTCCCGCTGGTGCGGGCGGTCGCCGAGGGCGGGGCGCGCGGAGGCTTGCGGGCGCTCGGCCCCGGCGAGTCGGTCCCGAAGGCCGGCCTGCTCTACATGCGCGCCGACCTGCCCGACCTCCTGTCCGCCCACCGCGGCGCAGCGCAGGCCACGTACTTCCTGGGCTCCTTCGACGAGCTGCACGTGGGCTACAAGGACCGCTCCTGCCTCACCGATGACGACGGCGAACGCCTCATCTGCCCGGCGAGCAACGGCATGTTCCGCCCGATCCTGGTGGACCGCGGCCGACTCGTCGCCGTGCGGCCGGTCGGTGAGGGCCTGCTGTGGAAGGGCGGGGCGGCGCCGTCGGCCCGCGTGGAGCGCGACGTCAACCGGGCCGTCTCCCGCATGGAGCAGCGCCTGGCCGGGTGACCGAAGCGGAACCGGCTTTTTGCCCGCGCAGTGTGGGGGAGAAGACGCTCCGAAGAAGGTTGTCTGATGTCTGGAGTAGTGACAGAATCCGACTCATGAGCAACGAAGCCATGCAGGTCCGCGCACTTCGGGGTCGCGTCGTCACCCCCGACCACATCATCGACGACGGGGCGGTCGTCCTGTCCGGATCCCACATCGCGTGGGTCGGGCCCGCTGACCAGGCCGCCCGGGCCGGCTTCGGAGACGTCGTCGAGCAGGCGCAGACCGCACCCGAGGGCGGCTACCTCCTGCCGGGACTGGTGGACGTCCACTGCCACGGCGGCGGCGGCGAGTCCTTCCCCAACGCCGAGTCCGCCGAGCAGGCCATGGTCTCCGTGCTCGAGCACCGCCGCTTCGGCACCACCTCGCTCGTGGCCTCCTGCGTGACGGCCGCCCCCGATGTCCTGCGCGCGCGCACCCGGGTGCTGGCCGGGCTGTGCGAGGACGGCGAGCTCGCCGGCATCCACTTCGAGGGGCCCTTCGTCTCGGTCGAGCGCTGCGGCGCCCAGGACCCCACCTACATCATCGACCCCGACGCCGACCTGACCCGTGAGCTCATCGAGCTCGGCGGCGGGCACGTCGTCACCATGACGATCGCTCCGGAGAAGCCCGGCATCACCGGCGACGACGGCGTCAACGCGGCCCTCATCGAGGGCGGGGCGCTGCCCTCCTTCGGGCACACCGACCCGAGGCCGCCCCCGTGCGCGCTGCCCTGGCCGACGCCGCCGCGCGCATCGCCGAGCGCCTCGAGATGGGTCAGCCGGTCCGCGCCCCGCGCTCGACCGCCACCCACCTGTTCAACGGCATGCGCCCCATGCACCACCGCACGCCCGGGCCCGTGCCCGAGTTCCTGGCGGCCGCCCAGCGCGGCGAGTGCGTCCTGGAGATGATCGGCGACGGCGTGCACTTGAACCCCGCCATCGTCCTGGACATGTTCGAGACCCTGGGGCGCGACAACGTCGTCCTGGTCACCGACGCCATGGCGGCGGCCGGCATGGCCGACGGCGACTACGTGCTCGGCTCCCAGCCGGTCACCGTGGCCGACGGCGTCGCCCGCCTCACCGAGGGCGGCGCGATCGCCGGGGGGACCGCCCACCTCATCGACGTCGTGCGCACCACCTGGCACGGGGGAGTCGACCTGGTCGACGCCGTCTACGCCGCCAGCGTCCAGGGCGCGCAGATCCTCGGCGACCCATCCGTGGGGGCGCTGCGGGCGGGCCTGTGGGCCGACGTCGTCGTCACCGACGCGGACCTGCGGCCCGTGGCCGTGCTGCGCCGTGGCGAGGTGGTGGAGCCCGCCGCCTGATCCTCCCGCACCACCGGCCCACGCGGGCCCCAGCAGTCTCTTGTCATGTGGGAGCCGTTCGCCCCGACCTGAACCGCCAGGTCGGGGCGAACGTGTGGTGCTGCCTCAGCGCGGCTCGAAGCCTGAGCGCCTGGCCGTCGTCGGGGGATGAGTAGCCTTTCGGAGAAGCCCTGCTCGGTGGCGGTCTTCCTGAGCTGCTCCTTCGAGGTGCCCCAGTGGTTGACCGCCTCCATGTGGACCGCCACGATGGTCGCCTCGGGGGCGGCCCGGCTGATCCGCACCACTTCGGCGTCGTCGAGAAGGAGTCGTCCCAGCGGGGTGCTGTTGCCGCCGGTGTTGGCCACGATGACCTGCGGGGCGAAGTTCCTCAGTGCGGTCTCCAGCCCCTCGAACCAGACCGTGTCTCCAGTGAAGTAGACGGTCGGTTCGCCGTCGGTCCTGGAGGGACGACACCCATGGTGGCCGCGGTCCCGGTGACTTCCTCGAGAAGTGGAACCAGACCGGGGCTGTCGTAGTGCTGGCCCTCCGCCCGGTTCAGCGTCACCTGGCCGATGCGTGCCTCACCGTCCAGAATCCGCACGTCCTTGAAACCTGAGGCGGTGACGACGTCGGCATCGAACTGGTCCTGGACAATGATCGGCATGTCCTGGGAACGGCCTGGGCGGCCGCGTCGTCCCAGTGGTCGATGTGAGTGGGTGACGATGACGACGTCGACGCCGTTGAGGATCTCCTCGACCGGGATCGGCAGGTCGTTGAGGGGTTGCGCTCGTCGCCGCGTAGCGAGGGAAGGGTCGAGGGTGCCCTTCTTCGAGGCATGGGGTCGATGAGGAACGTGGTGCCGCCGTAGGACAGTTTGACGGTGGCGTTGCGGAGTCCGAAGGAGTTCCATCGAGGTCCTTTCCAGATTTGGTGAGTGTAAATACGAGCGTTTGCCTCGCAAAGGGGCCGCGGGCGGCGAGACGCTACGTGGTGTTGCTGAGTGAATCCGGGGACGGGCTGAGCCCTCCCGAAGGCCTGTGTGTGATCCGGGTCGGTTTCGTGGGTGTCGGGCTCAGCCGGGCAGGCCCAGGAGGCGGCGGGTGTAGACGGCCTGTCCGGAGTGCTGGGCGGCGTCGTCGATGACTCGAGGCCAGGCGCACGGCGCGGGTGACGGGTGGGTCCCAGGAGTCGTCGATGACGTCGTCGAGCGTCTCCCGGGCGCCAGGGAGCGCAGGTAGGCGGTGGCCAGGGGCGTAGGCGTCATCGAGGTAGGCTGTCAGAGGAGGCTGAGGTCGCTGACGACGACCTGGGCGGCCTGCTCGGGCGTGTGGCGCCAGTCCTGGGTGTCGTCGGGCAGGGGCAGGGCGAAGCGCTCCCGGTGGCCGCCGGTGACCCAGACGGGCTCGTCGCCCGCCAGAGGCGCGACCTGGATGTCGAGCCTCGCGAGCCGTGTGCCAGGCCAGCCAGGTCAGGAGTCGATGCGGGGCGCCAGGTCCGGGGCGGGCTGCGTGTTGGCCTGCTCGAGCGTGACACCGTCGAAGGCGCGATCGAAGCGCTCGCGGGACCGGGACAGGACGTCAATGAGCATCTCAAGAGTCGTCATGATGTCAGGTTATGTGTTGGACCTGGGTGGCGGTGGGGCCGATGAGGAACTGAGAGCCGTGAGCGGGGGCACGCTTCTGGGGATGGTGCTTCCGTGCCGTGATGTTTGCTCACATCGCGTGAGCTTTGAGACGGTGGGATGTGAGGTTCGGTGGATGAGCCGGCTGTCGCATCCGCTGACGGACTCCGGGAGCCCGGTGAGGTCGCGTGGGGCCGGTCTGCTTTGTGGCACGGTGTGTACCACCCGTGGATGACGGCGTCCGTTGGGCCTCGGCGGTGCGTTGTGAGGCCTTGGTGTCACGATTGGCGACTTTTGGGGCGTTGATCGGTTGCCGTGCCCGAGCCTGTACGTCTCGGACCTGCGCATACGTACCAGAGCGCGACGGTTATCGGCCAGGTTCGCGTCTAAGAGTCGCCCACAGTGACACCACTCGTAGAGCGAGCCTGGCGGCCTACCCTCCGGCCGCGTGCGCTGGTGTCTGGGGTGGGGGCTAGTGGCCTTGGGCTTCTTCGGCGTCGTCGGTGAGGTAGGTGATGATGCGGACGAGGTCGTAGGGGGTGGAGGTCTCGGTGGTGGTGATGGTGCCGTCGATGGGGTGCCAGGTGGTGTCGCCTTGTGGACGGAAGCGGGTGGTCCAGGTGGTGGTCAGGGTGGTGGTGACGGCGGTGGCGGTGTGCTGGTAGTGGTGGGTGACGGTCTGGTTGGGGTAGGGGGCTCCGGGGTCGGTGGTGGTTGTGGTGGTGCCGTCTCCCCAGTTCCAGGTGTAGGAGGTGGGGTGAACTCGACCTCGATGGGGGTGCCCAGGATGGTGGTGGTCTGGTAGCGCACGGCGGGGTTGGTGTAGACGATGAAGGGCATGGAGATGACGACCTGCGGCCCTGGGGGCTGACGGGTGATGCCCGAGCCGGAGGCGATGAGCGTGGCTGCCTGGCGGGTGGTGATCGTGATCGTGCGGGGCTGGTTCCTGTCGCCGGCGTCAGTGGTGTTGTTTTGTGGTCTGGCCGCCCGTCGCCCCACTCCGCATTCCACGGCGCTTGCCGGGTACTTACCCGGCTTTTGGTTGCAGTTCCGGTGGGGTTGTTCCTCCCACATCGACGGATCCGACGCCGTCACAGCCGGTTGCTCCTGAGACGGAGGCTCATCAGAACCCGGCGCCCCTCCTGAGGGATGGTTTCAGTCACCTCGCCATAAGTTTCCACCCCTGAATCCGTATTGCCAGCAGTTACATTAGATTCAACGGTATTGGAATCTTGATTTACGCCCCCTGCATTCAACACAGGAAGTGCAGCCGGTACAGAAATACTGGCCACCAGGATAGAATGCAGTATCATCATTTAGGAACCTCAACCCCACCAACAGCCCAACGCCCACCAATATACTTTAGGCCAAAGTTAAGAGTTCTCGCCTCGTCTGGAGTGGATGTTTTTGGACTCCCTCCATCTCCGGGATGGGAAGTCATGGCCCCATAGTTTACGACGATTGAAACGCGATTGTAGTCTCGCCCTTCTAGTTTCTCATAGTATGTTATGTCGACGATATTCTGATCCCACTTATCAATCCACCCACCTGTCGCATGTAAAGTGGTTGCTCTATCGATAGCCGATTGGCAGAATTTGCAGCCATCTTCACTCATGGCGGCTAGTTCGGTGGTGTTGCCGGTCATGAAGGCATAGCGGTAGAGCCTCGAGGAAGTAGATGACACTGGAAGCAGCCCCCTCGGAGGTCTCCTGGTTCATCTGCTCGGGCTTGGCGGGTGCGGGTTCGGCCAGGGCGGCGTCGCGCTTGGCCTTGAGATCGGGGGTCAGAGCAGCGTCCCGGGAGGCGGTTGCCGAGGCGTTGGCGTCGGCGACGCCCTTCTCAGCCCGGGCGATAGCCGCGGATGCGCTGGCACTCGCGCTGGCGCTGGCCTCGGCCTTGGCGTCCTTCAGCGAGCAGGCCGCCACCCCCAGCGCCAGCACGCACACCGCTACCAGCCCAGCAGCAGCCCTCTGGCGCCCGACACGAGAACCAGACCAATCCCTACGCCTCGGTGGCGCCGGCTCGCTCCGTCGTTCCGGCCCTCGCATCAGCGTTGCCCGCTCGCCTAACTCGCTGGGCCCGTTGGGGTCCATGCGGGAACTGCGGCCTTGCCCTACAGCGCGTCGCTCCGAAGCTGATGGGCGGCTGCTTGGCCGTGCCACCCCTCCAGCTAGAGCCGCCGGTCCCACGTCGTGTCGGTGCGGGTGGGCGTGACGGCTTTGCGTTATGGGGCGCTGCTCCGACGCCGCCACCTGGCAAGGGTCGGTTGCAGGCTGCTTCGCCCCCGCAGGTGCAGCAGATCGTAGGGACGCACTCATCACGGAAGCCTCCTCGCAACCGAAACAACTCCTCACACCGCCAGGCCGGGCGACACTGCCCATCTGAGCGGTGTGTTGACATACCCGCTCACACGCCCTCACCACCAGACTTTGAGGCCATCCGTGGAAAACCCAGAAACAGGACGCCTGACACCCTCTCGTACACCGGCACAAGTCCCGGCCATCACCGGGAGCCACTCCCCGCGCCAGCGAGCCAGCCGGGACTGGTGGTGCTTGTACTTTGCCCCTCCTCGTCATGACAGGGCTGCTTGCGCGCGCCAGGGGAATCGGAATGAAGACCTCGGCCACCAACACCAGGAACGAAGACTTCCCGCATGCGCCAGAAGAGTCGGCAGCCCTCAGATCGTCACCCGCTCACACCACTGTCCGGTCCTTGCCGGGGCCGACGTTTGGGCGATGGGGCAGGGTCAGCACTTACAGCCAGGAGGGAATTGTGGCTATGTGAGTTGCGCTCACACTCCGCCACCTGACCTCGCACGACTCCACTAACGGTCACGTCAGCAAAACGACACTCCACAGGGCCCGCCACTCAGCCTGAAGTGCGCTCAGCTCAGGCCGCCAAGTGCCGAACCGGCACTGCCCCGGAAAGCCGAGGAAGTCCTCAACCTGGCCAAGCAGATCGTCAGCCCCCACCAGTATCGGCTTCAAAAGGAGCGCATTCGGTGCGCCTTCTTGGGTTTCTCCAGCAGGTCGGTCACAGGGAAGTTCAAGTACCAGGCAACACGCTCGAGCTCATCAATGCGCCAAGCGACCCGGCCCGTGTACCTCCAACGACACCGCCGAGCGCGACATGCAGAATCTGCGCCAGATCCGCCTGCGTGACCCCGACCCGCGCCGCCTCGAGACGGACGTTGCCCGCCACGGAGCAGGACCCCGGGTGTGGGCAGTCGGCCTTAGGTGGCACGAGTTCGGCGTCGGTGGTTCCCGGGAACCGTGCCGGCTCAGCGAAGAACGCGAAACGGCTCCGAGCGGGATGTGGGATCGGGAGGAAGTGGGCCGCCGCCCCGCCCTCGCTCAGGCGAAGACGACGGTGCGGTGCCCGTTGAGCAGCACCCGGTGCTCGGTGTGCCAGCGCACCGCCTGTGCCAGCACCCGGCGCTCGACGTCCTGCCCCTTGGCCTGCAGCACGGACACCGAGTCCTCGCGACCGGCCCGCGTCACGTCCTGCTCGATGATCGGCCCTCATCGAGGTCCGCCGTCACGTAATGCGCCGTCGCCCCAATGAGCTTGACCCCGCGCTCGTGCGCCTGGGCGTAAGGACGTGCCCCTGAAGGACGGCAGGAACGAGGTGGTGGATGTTGATGACGCCCCGTGCAGCCGCTCGCACAGGGTGGGGGAGAGGATCTGCATGTAGCGGGCCAGCACCACCACTCGACGTCGAGGGAGTCCACCAACCCCAGCAGGCTCGGCCTCGGCGGCCTCCTTGGTCTCCTTGGTGACCGGGATGTGGTGGAAGGGCACCCCGTAGAACTCGGCGACGTCCCGCAGCGTCTCGTGGTTGCCCACCACGCCGACGACGTCGACCGGCAGCCCCTGGCTGCGCGCCCTGAAGAGCAGGTCGGTCAGGCGGTGCCTCCTTGGAGACCATGATGAGGGTGCGCATGGCGCGCCCCACCCTCATCAAGGCTCCACTCCATCTCGTACTCGCCAGCCCGGGCTCAGCCAGGTCCTTCTCCAGTTCCACGCGCGGCACGGTGGTGAGCACCTGGACCCGCATGAAGAACAGGCCGGTGGAGGAGTCCCCGAACTGCTTGGACTCGGTGATGTTCCCGCCGCGGCGCGCCAGCGTGCCGGTGACCGCGTGGACGATTCCCGGGCGGTCGGGGCAGGACAGGGGACAGGACCAGGTGGGCGGCGGAGTCGGGTTGCGCCGTGGAGAGAGCCATGGTCTCAGCCTACCGGGACCGGCCCCGGCCGTAGAAACGGCTCAGGTGCCGGTCCCGGAGGATCCGTACTCCTTGGCTTCCCGTAACGCCTTAGCCCTGACGGGCCTGAGGCGGGGTTCTTCTTGTTGATGACGTGGGTGTGACCGCGGCGTCGGACCACCTTGGACCCTGGCTGCTTGGCGGGGACCGGATCGAGCACGAACCTTCATGCCGGCTCCTTTCCTTCTTCGTGTCCAGTGAGGGCGGTGAGGAGGACGAGGGTGCAGGGCGGTGGCGCCCCGCCTGTGCACCTACCGCTTGCGCTTGCCGTAGCGGCGCTCGAACTTCTCCACTCGGCCGGCCGTGTCCAGGATCTTGCCCTGGCCGGTCCAGAACAGGGTGCGAGGCGCTGGAGACCTCGACGTCGTAGACCGGGTAGGTGTTGCCGTCCTCCCACTCGATGGTCTCCGACGACGTCAGGGGTCGAACGGGTCAGGAAGGCGAAGTCGGCGGACTTGTCACGAAAGACGATGGGCTGGTGGCTGGGTGGATCCAGGACGCATACGAGCTCCCTGGATGGGTGAATGTGAGAACGGACGTGGTGACGGGTGTCGGTGGCGGCGCTGCGAGAGGGGCGGCTGCGGCTGCGTTACGCCGCATGCCCCGGCGGGTGCGAGGGCCCACAGACCCACCCCGCCCGCACCCGCCTACCAGGGAGGACTTGACGATGCCCGGCAGGCTCGCCGCGCAGCCTCATCTCGCGGAAGCGCACTCGGGAGGTCCCGGTGACGCGCAGGTGTCCGCGCGGGCGACCGTCCACCGCGTCTCGCCGACGTAGACGAGTGGGGAGGCGTCTCGTGGCAGCGCGTGCAGAGCCGCCATCGCCCTCATCGCGCTTCTCCTGGCTCAGGTGGGGGTTGATCGAGGCCCGCTTGAGGTCCAGCGCGGCGCTCGGCGTAACGCTCCACCATCTGCTGGCGCCGCAGGCTCGGCGGCGATCTTGGACTTCTGGCCATCAGCGCGACTCGCCTTTGCTCCACGTGCCGGCGCACCACCGGATCGAACTTGCGCAGCACCAGCCGGTCGGGGGTGTTGCGGCGGTTCTTGCGGGTCACGTAGGGTGTGACCCGTGCCCGCGGTCGAGCACCTATCTTGATGATCGGCCGCAGGTCCTGCCCTTAGCTCCGCTCACGACGAAACTTTCTCCCCTCGGGCGAGCATCTGAGCCACGACGACATCAATGCCCAGTTTGTCGATCGTGCGGATGCCCTTGGCGGACACCGTCAGGCGCACAGTGCGACCCCGAGGACGGTACCAGTAGCGCTTGCGCTGCAGGTTGAGTCCCAGCGCCGGGGCGTGCGCTTGTGGGAGTGAGAGACGGACCGGCCGAAGACAGGCCGGGCCCCGTGACTGGCGGTAGGTGGTCGTGACGAGCATGATATAAGAATGATTCTCACTTCTCGTCAACTCTGCTGGAGGACACCCGTGACCAACCCTCGGACGACCTCGTCGACGACTGCGCCGACATCCCCGGCTTCCCGGCCGACGGCCGACACGCCCTGGTCGTCATCGGCGCCGTCGACCCCCGCTCTGCTGGACCTGGTCGACCTCGCCTGGCCAGCCCAGGACGCCGTGGTCATCCGCGCCGGGCTCGCTTCGGCGCCGATGACCGGGCCGAGAGCAGCGACGCCGACGACGACCTGGTTCGACTCGTCAGCCACAGGCTCGGCCGAGGGCTCGACGACGAACCGGTCAGGCTCGACGTCCCATGCCCTCCACCTGCCCCACCTGCTCCTGCGGGAGGTCCTGGCGCCGTCGCGGGACCGCGCCGCCCAGAACCGAGGCGGCACCACCGTCATCCTCCTGCCTGCGGCCATCGAACTGCCCACCTCCCGCCCGGCCTGGCCGAGGAGCCTCACCGGAACCGGCGTGAGACTGGCCGGAGCCGCCCACGTCCTGGACGCCACGACCGCCCTGGACGAGCCTCCTCGAGCACCGTCACGCGACCGCCTTCCCCGGCGACCCGCTGCACGGGCGCCGTCCACCTGACCAGCCTCGGCTACGCCGACCTCGTCCCTGGCCCTGGGACGTGACGAGGACGCTGGGAGCCGACCTCATTGAGCACCTGCGCCCCACGACGCCCTTCTGCTCCCGGGGCTCGACGCACCCTCCTGGAGATCCTCACCGCCCCTCACCCACGACGCCGCCGCCTCCCTGAGCCGCATCCACCCCGCCACCACCAGCGCCTGGGGCGCCCCGACGAGCACGGCGTGTGGACCCTCGACCTCAGCGCCACCATGCCCTTCCACCCCGGACGCCTGCGCTCCCTCGTCGTCGACCTGGCCGGACAGGGCCTGTGCGCTCGCGGCTGCTTCTGGCTGCCCAGCCGTCCTGGTCGGGTCTGCACCTGGGAGGTCGCCGGAGGCGCCGTGAGCGTCGGCGACGCCGGAACCTGGGCGGAGGGTCCCGACCGCCCCCTCCGGTGCCGGCGGCGACGCGGCCGACGCCCCCCGCTGCCACCTCGTGGTCACCGGCGTCGGCGATGAGGAGATGCGCGAGCAGGTGCGTCGCGCCTTCGCCCGGATCCTCCTGCGACCCGAGGAGATGGGCCCAGGCCCCTGGCCTGGATCGGCGCCGACGACGGCCTGGGCGACTGGTTCGGGCAGGAGGGCTGAGCGTCACCCCGTGGCGCGAGCCTCACCCGCGCGGCACAGGGTGGCGCGGTGCGCGGGGCGGCGCGGCCCGCCCCCGGCACGGTGGGTGGTCCTGTCGCGACTGGCGCCGGGTGGATCACCACCGGGGCAGCACGACGACACGACCCGGTCGCCCGCCTGGGCCACGTGATCGCCCACCAGCGGCGCGCGCACGGCCGCAGCTTCGCCGCGGCCTGCGCCTCACACCTGAGGAGAGCATGACCGCGCGCTCGTCACCCGTCCCCTGAACCAGCCCCCTGGTCGAGCCTCGACCCAGACGATCGCCGAGGTCCTCACGGCGAGCCTCACCCGCCAGCGCGAGACCCTGGGATGATCGCCTCGAGAACTTCGTTCCCCGGGCCGTCCTGGAGTGTCAGGATCGGTCCTGACCAACAAGTACGCGGAAGGCTACCCGGGGCGCCGCTACTACGGCGGCTGCGAGGTCGTCGACGTCGCCGAGTCCCTGGCCATCGAGCGCGCCAGGCTGTCTCTCGACGCTGGAGTGGGCCAACGTCCAGCCTCCGCCGGGCCCAGGCCCATGCCGCCGTCCTCACGCCCTGGCCACCCCCGCGACACCCTCCTGGGCCTGTACCCTGGCCCACGGCGACACCTCCCACGGCATGAAGATCAACTTCTCCGTGCAAGAACTACAACGCCACCGCCTACGGCGTGGACGAGACCACCATGCGCATCGAGATGGACCAGGTGCGCGAGGCCGTTTCCTGCGCGAGCGCCCCACGGTCATCATCGCCGGCTGGTCCGCCTACCCCCGCCACCTCGACTTCGCAGCCTTCCGCGCGATCGCCGACGAGGTCGGTGCGGCCCTATGGTGGACATGGCCCACTCGCCGGCTCGTCGCCACGGCCTGCACCCCAACCCCGTCCCGCACGCCGACGTCGTGTCCACCACCGTCCACGAGACACTGGGCGGCCCCCGCTCCGGCATGCTCCCGTCCAGCCGCGCCGAGCAGTGGGGCAAGAAGCTCAACTCCGCCGTCTTCCCCGGCCAGCAGGGCGGCCCCCTCATGCACGTCATCGCCGCCAAGGCCGTGGCCGTGAAGATCGCCGGCACCGAGGAGTTCCGCGAGCGCCAGGAGCGCACGTGCGCGGCGCCGCCATCATCGCCGAGCGCCTGCCGATGACGTCAAGGCCGCCGGCGTCTGCGTCACCGGTGGCACCGACGTCCACCTGGTGCTGGTGGACCTGCGCGACTCACTCCTGGACGGCCAGCAGGCCGAGGACCCTCTCCACACGGCCGGCATCACGGTCAACCGCAACGCCGTCCCCTTCGACCCGCGCCCCCGCGTCACCTCCGGCCTGCGCATCGGCACCCCCGCCTGGCACACCGCGGCTTCGGCGACGCCGAGTTCTCCGAGGTCGCCGACATCATCGCCGCCACCTCATCCACGGCGCCGCCGGTACCGCGACGACGAGGACCCTGGCCGCTCCTGCGCGCCCGCGTCGCGCGCCCTGACCGACGCCTTCCCCTCTGCGGGGCTGGCCCAGTGAGGCGCCCTGGAACGGGCCGCCCGGGTCCTGGACTGCAAGGCCACGGCCTCCGCCCCTCGAGGCCGAGGCTCAAGGAGCGCGTCGAGGCTGCGCGAGGCGCGGCGTCACCCCCTGCCTGGGCACGGTCCTGGTGGGGAGGACCCCGGCAGCGTCAGTGCATCGCCGGGAAGCACACCGACTGCGCCGAGGTCGGCATCCTCTCCATCCGTGAGGACCCTGCCGGCCACCGCCACCCAGGCCGAGGTGGAGTCGCCGTCGACCGCCTCAACGCCGATGACGCCTGTACTGGCTACATCGTCCGAGGGCCTCCCGCTGCCGGCGGGCGTGGACACCAACGCGGTCCTGGGCGCGTCGACCCAGCCAGGACGCCGACGGCCCACCACCAACCTGGGGCGCCTGTGCTGCGGGCCTCTGGACCCATCGACTCGCCGCTGCCCCTGCACGCCGCGCGGCTGTATCGAGCTCATCGGAGCGCCACGGCATCGACCTGGCCGGCCGCAACGTGTGCGTCGTCGGCACGTGTCATCGACAGGCCGCTCCATCGGCCTCGCTCCTGGGACGCAAGGACGTCAACGCCACCGTGGACATCTGCCACACTGGCACCACGGATCTGGCTGAGCACGTGCGCCGGGCCGACGCTCGTCATCTCGGCGGCCGGCAGCGCATCATCACCCTGGAGATGGTCGCTCCCGGCGCCATCGTCCTGGACGTGGGCGTCTCACGCGTCGTCGACCCCGCCACCGGCAGGGCCGCATCGCCGGTGACGTCGCCGACGGCGTCGACGAGGTGGCCTCCTGGCTCGCGCCCTTCGGTGGCGTGGGCGTGACCCGCGCCCTCCCTGCTGGCCAACGTTGTCGAGACCGCGGGCCTCGCTCTGACGGCGCCGCTGGTCCGGCGCGTGACCGCCTCACCTGACCGGACCGGCCTCAGGCGTCCTGGGATGCCCTGAGGGCCGGTCTGCGTCGTCGGGTTCCTGATCCGCCCCTCGGTCCAGGTCCTGCCTGGGGCGCGACGTGCCGCCGCCTCCTTGGCCAGCATCGCGCAGCCCAGGACGCACAGTGGCATGGAGGCCAGCCACAGAAGGGTGCTGACGCGGGACAGGAACGAGGCCTGAGCCAGGACGGGGAGGGCGGCGGCGATGACGATGACGGCCATCCATACGCCGAGTCGTCGTGCGCTGCGCGGCTTGCGGACGTCGTCGGGATCCATGGCCCGATCCTCTCACCCGGTGATCTCGAACCTGCGCTCATCCAGACAGCCGGCGCGCAGGTCGGTGACGGTGAGCCGGCGCACCGAGGCCCACCGGGGCCGTGCCTCAGCCACGCGATCAGCCGGCCCACGGCCTCCGGCTCGCCCTGGGCCATGACCTCGACGTCCCCGTCGGGTAGGTTGCGGACCTGCCCCACCACACCCAGCTCCTGGGCGGCGTAGGCGCAGTGGTAGCGGAAACCCACACCCTGGACCGTGCCCTGGACCAGGACGTGAACAGTTCTCACGCTGCTGGCACTCATACCGGCGTCGCTCGCGGCTCTATCGTCTCAGGCTCAGGGCCGACCGCGTGAGGCTTGCGCCATGCGTATCGCCACCGTCGCGTCCAGCATCCGGGCCGCCGCCCTGCGGGCATGGGGAGTGGCTCACGCCTCTGCCCCCGACATCCTCCTCCAGGAGGTTCGTGCCGATGAGCAGATCGCCGTCGACCTGCTGCCCGGCTACGAGTCCGCCATCCGGCCCCTGTCGCATCAAGGGCCGTGCGGGTGTGGGTGTCGCCGTGCGCGATGGCGGCCCCGCCACCCTCGGCGAGCTGCGCTACGGCGTGGCTGCTCCCGGAACCGAGGAGTCCCGACGTCGACTCCGGTCGCTGAGCGCCGAGGCCGACGAGTCTCTACCGGCTTCGACGGCGTCGAGCAGCCACCGTCATCTCCGCCTACCTGCACCCGGCCACGGGCACCGAGAGATATGGACCAGAAGTACGCCCACCTCGAGCCTCGTCGACGCCCGCATGGCCGACCTCCCGCGCCGCCCGTGATGGCGGGCCTCCCCCAGGTCGTCATGGCCGGGGACCTCAACGTGGTGCGCTCCGAGCGCGACATCAAGAACTGGAAGCCCAACCACAACAAGATCGCCGGCGTCATGGACGAGGAGATCGCCCACCTGAGAGGATGGTTCGCCTCCGGCTGGGTGGACGCCTCGCGCCACCTCGTGGGGGACGAGGAGCAGGGGCCCTGCACGTGGTGGTCCCAGCGCCGGCAAGGCCTTCGACAACAACGCCGGTTGGCGGATCGACTACCAGGTCCTCACCCCAGCCCCGGGCCGAGCGGGCCAGCAGCGTCGCCGTGGATCGGGCGCCCGACCAGCCTCACGCTGGTCCGACCACGCCCCGCTCGTCGTCTCGAGACCTCTGACCGGCATGACCCTTCCCGGAGAACGGATGTCGGGTCAGGGCGTAGACGTGCCCGACCGAGCATCCATCTCAGTAAGGATCGCGTCGATCGCCGGATGCGGGTAGCCACGATCGCTGGGATGATGCCCGCCAGCGCGCCCACGGCGGTGGCCGCGATGAGGCGACGACGGCCGCCATCATGGGGGAAGGGCGGGGTCGTGGTCACCGGGATCCCCAGGAAGGTGCTCAGCGATGAAGCGCATCCCGACAATCGCGATCCCGATGCCGACGACGCCGGCGACCACGGTACCACCACCGACTCAGCATGATGGAAGAAGATGCGTCTGCTCGCCCCTGAAGCGAGCGCGCCGCACCCCGATCTCGTGGATGCGTTGGCGCACGGTCACCAGTGAGATGTTGACCAGGCTCAGGGCCCCCAGCAGCGTGACGAACACGCCGGCGGCCGGACCACCTGGGTGAAGGTGTTCGCGCTGGAGCACCATGCCGCCGCCCTGGAGGTTGTCCTCGGTCTGGGTCGAGCCCTGACCGAAGCGCGCGTCCAGGTCCTTCTTGGCCAGGCTGGCGACCTCCTTCGCGCCGTCCTGACCGGCCCAGATCTCCAGTGTGGGGGCGGGGCGGGGAAGCGTCCTAGGCAGCCAGTGCTCGTAAGGCGTCTGAGGGCGAAGGCGGTCACGGGCTGTGTGCACGGCAGGCCCGCGATCCCGCTCGGTCACCGCTGCAACCCATGAGGGAGAGGTCCTCCGCCTCCAGCACGCCGACTGATCGTGAAGGAGGTCTGCACGGGGGAGAAGGAGGTGATGGTGACCGGCTCGGTGAGCTCCTGGATCCCCAGTGCGTCAAGGAAGCCCTGGGTGACGACCATGCTCGGGGACAGGTCGTCCTCGTCCTGCGCGCAGTGAACCAGCGCCCCTGGGAGACGGTCTTGTGGTGCGAGCCCGCATACCAGGCTCACGGTCTCGGGTGGGCACGCCCGAGCCCCGTCGGGGAAGGAGAAGCGGACGTTGGAGGTGTAGGGTCGTCGCCCAGGACCTGACGTCGTAGCGCTCGACGAAGCGCGTTCATCGCTCCCGAGATCTTCGCTGCGGTCGCAGCGCTGGTCGTGGAGCCTCCGCCTGCGCCACCTGCGCCACCTGCACCTCCTGCGCCGCCCGAGCCACCCGGACCCGCCTGCGTCGGCGCCACCGCTGCCGGCTGGTCGCCGCCGGCGCCCGCCTCGGGTGCGTCGTCGGCCTGGAGTGCCTGGTCCAGGCCCCTTGCCGGTGGGGCTGACGTTGATCGTCACCGTGCCCTGGCGGCCGGTGTACTCTCGCTGACCTTGTTGATGGCGTCGACGGAGACCTGCCCCAGGGCGATGACGAGGTCATGCGCTGCCACCGCCGCCGCCACGCCCACCAGGGACAGCAGGACCCTCAGCGCTTTGCCGATGCGCAGGCTGGGGCCCAGGCCTCGACGATGGCGCCGAAGAATCCGGTGAGAATGCCGTTCATGAGGCTCCTTCGTGGCGTGGTGGAGGAGACGACGATGCCGGAGGGGCGACGACCTCACCGAACTCCTCCAGGCTGCCGACCTTGCGACGCATGACGGAGATCGGGGTGAGGGTGCCGTGATCGAGCCGGTACTGCGTGTGGGCGCGGCCGGCCACGCCAGGTCGTGAGTGATGATGATGAGGGCGGCGCCGTTCCGGCGCACTGTCGCTCAGGAGCGTCGCGACCGAGTTGCCGGTGTCGACGTCGAGGGCTCCGGTGGGCTCGTCAGCCAGGATGACGCTGGGGCGGCAGGGACAGTGCCCGGGCGATGGCCACCCGCTGCTGCTCGCCTCGACATGACGTGAGATGGGCGAGCCCACCTGTGTCTCCCAGGCCCACGGCCTCCAGCGAGGCTCGCGGCCCGCGTGCTGCGGGCCCAGAAGGCCCCTGCCGGTGTCGTACAGGAGCGGGCGGCCACGTGCCTCGGTGGTGCTCAGCCCCGGATGAGGTTGAAGGACTGAAGACGAATCCGAAGGTCCGCCCCCGCAGGTGGGCGCGGCGGCTCTCCCAGGCCGGGAGGTGTCGGTGCCCGGAGAGCGTGTAGTGGCCTGACGTCGGCTTGTCGATGAGACCCAGGATGTTGAGCAGGGTGGACTTGCCCGTTCCCGAGCGTCCCACGATGGCTACGTGCTCGCCGGGGAGACGCCTGGTTGACTCCCGTGAGAATTCCAGGGGCTCGGAGTCGGGAACGGTGAAGGTACGGGTGATCTCCTGCAGCCCAGCAGCCCGCTCACAGGATCCTTGCCTCTGGGTCGTGCAGGCGGAGTTGTCCGGCTCGCGTCTATCCGGGGCGTCCGGGTACGGCGCGTGTCCTTGTTGGGGACGAACTGCAGCACCTGCTGGTCGGCCTTGAGGCCGGCGGTGATCTGGATGTTCGTGCCGTCCGGTGATCCCAAACCACGGCGGTCTTGACCGCCTTGGAGGCGTCCCCGGACTCGGGGACCAGCCACACGAAGCCCGAGCCGACCTTGCCCTCCACGGCGGTGACCGGAACCATCAGGGTGTCCGGAGGCGCTGCCCGCGTCAACGCTGATGGTCACCGGCATGCTGGCGAAGACCTTCTGGTCGCCGGGAACCGCGCAGCGCATCTCCACGCTGGTGCCGTCACCGGAGGTGGTCGTCGTCGAGCCGTCCCCACCGGTGGTCGTGGGTGGAGCCTTGGTGCCGACCTTGAGGTTGTTGCACTGGAAGGGAGCCGGGCCCCCTTCCAGGGGTCAGGGTCGCGGCAGGGGGCGTTGGTGAGCCGGTACTGCTGCGTGCGCTGACGGCGCCGGTGGCCGAGTAGGTCGAGGGGTGATAGTGGCCACGACGACGCCGACGCCGGTCTCCTGCTGCTTGATGACCTTGGGGGTCACGGTGCCGCTGACAGGAGCGTAGATCGTGGACCAGGTGACCTTGTCCTCGGTCGGTGTCTGGGTGACGTTGCCGTTCTCATCGGTCTTGGTCGTCGGGGACTGAGACTCGGAGTGCTTGATGTAGAGCAGTGGATCGCCGGCGCTGACCTGGCTGTCCTTCCACGGCGACCGAGTCCACCACGCCCCGCCAGGTCGGCCTGGACCTCGACCGTGGCGTCCTGAACGATGCGAGCCCTTGACCGTCACCGTGTTGGAGATGTTGCCGGTGGCAACGGTTGGCGGTCTTGACGTCAGCGGCGTAACCGAGATGTCAGCGGTTGTGCGCCGTTCTGCGAGGGGAAGAGAGGCGATCTTCACCAGGGGCGACGGCGATGATCACCGCAATGAGGGTCTTGAGGGCGGGCCAGACGAAGCGCTTCACGGCGTCCTCGCGGAAGGCGTTGCGCAACGAGGTCGGAACCGGGTAGAGCCCGCGTTCCTGATTAATACGCCGCGGCACAGAGACTGCGGCAGAGGGTACTTTGGTCTGACCTCGCCCACGAGAGGAGGGAACGCAGAGCCTCTCCACCGCCGAGCTGGAGAGGGCTGATCGCCCAGCGAGTGCGCCGGCCGAGCGGCGTGCTGCATGGGCTCAGGGCGAGCCGTCCGGCCGCGGCGGGAAACCGCGTCGAGGCGCCGGTGGGTCTGAAGCCTCACGCCGGTAGGCATCGGTCACGCGGCGGCCAGGTCGTGGACGGCGTCGGCGCGTCCCACCAGGGCGATCGCCGGGCCTCGAGACGCCGTCAGCGTACGCGCCCCGTGGGCAGCCGGGCGGCGCGGGCAGCCTCCACGGCCACATCCCGGGCTCGGGCAGGTGCAGTACGTGGGTCCACGCGGCAGTGCACTCGCGCGAGGCGTCGCATGAGCCTGCGCAGACCGACGAAATCTCCTCACCGCGCAGGGGCGCCTGTCCCGTGCAGGGCAGGGCGAGCCGGCGGTGCGGTCGATCTCGGTGACGACGTGGCGGGTGCGCTCGAAGCCAGGCTCGTCGGCGTTGTCGGCGTCGGTGGCGGAGAGCCGCCCAGGGCGCTGGGCAGGTCCTCGACCGTGATGTCCGCGAGGAGAACCCACGCCAGGGATCCTCGGCGGCGCGCTCGCAGGCGGCTCGCCTGGCACCGTGCTGGCCGTCGTCCAGGAGTGCTTGGCCTTGGTGGTCGATGACCAGGAGGCCAGCCCCTCGGCGGCCAGGTCGAAGGGCATGTGGGTCCACCGAGCCGTCGCGGCGGTCCAGGCAGGGCGTGACCTCGCGGCAGCGCAGGGAGGCCGACCTGGTCCATGCCGCCGGTGGGGGCGCCGGCCATCCTCGCCCTCCGTGCGCACGCAGTTGGACACCAGACGGGCGCGCCCGGCGTCGTTGGGCTCGTCAGAGTCCCGGCCAGGCCCATTGCGCGACCTCGTCACGGCGCGACGGCCGCAGAGCACTCCAGGGGCCGCCGAGGAGTGACAGCCTGCCTCCCAGCACGCAGAGACGAGGGCGGCATCGAAGCCCGGCAGTCTCAAGCCGTCGCGCTCCAGGGACCAGGCGACGCGCCGGCGGCGTGTGGAGGCCCAGTGCGCCACCTCCCCGGGGGTTCCCTTCGGGGCTGATCGTGTCACCGAGGTCCATGACGCCGAGCCTTCTCCCGGGTCTGGGGGAGACCAGGCGCTGACGCGCGTCGCGGCGCCGCAGCGCCAGGTGCGCCTGGTGGGGCGGGGCGATGGGCAGGGCCAGGCCGCCGTTGTATGCCGGCGCGCCTGCCAATGATGCTGACGCGCCCGGGTGCGTGCCAGACGCCGTGGCCTCGGCCTCGAGGGCCTCGCGGACGGGCGGTCAGCGCGGCGCCCTCCTGCGAGTCGCCCGAAGCGTAGAGAGGAGCATCGTTGTCATCGCGTCTCCTGTGAGGTTGTTCTGTGAGTGAGAGGACGGGGTGGTGGGCGGGCCGTGGAAGGGCGCGAAGGACGGTGTGAGCGCGGGGTGAGCCAGGTGGCGATTGGCTCGGGCGGGTGCCGGCCTGTGCAGGGCGTCGACGCTGTCGGCGTCGGCCCGGCCCTCAGGTCACCAGGGACCCCGATGTCCCGGGTGGCGCAGAAGAGCGCAGCCCGCACTTGAGGAGTCCAGCGGCCACCACCGTGCGCCCGGCGGCGACCAGTGCCTGGTTGGCGGAGGCCTCCTGCGTTGGGGTCATGAGCCCGGCCTCGGGTGAAGCCGTGGGCGCCCAGGAAGACCCACCACGCGCATTGTGCGCAGCGCGTCGATGGGCCACCAGCCCCACCAGGGCGTTCGACGGCGTGCTGCTCGCCCCCGGTGATGACCGTGGGGGCGTCGCGGTTCTCGGCGCGGGCGGCGTCGGCGGCGTCGAAGACACCTGCGCGGCGGGCGGCGAGTTCGTGATGACGGTCAGGGTGGGAAGTGCCCGCCTCGGTCAGGGCTGGGCGAGTGCCAGGGTGGTGGTCCCGGCGGACAGCGCCAGGAGTCCCCGCGGACCATGGCGGCTGCGGCCTGGCCGATGCGGCGCTTTGGCCTCCAGGTTGAGAGTCGACGGCGGTGAATCGTGGCTCGAGGGTCGTGGGCCGTGGGCTGCCACCGCCCGCCGTGCGACGCGTTCGACGAGCCCCTGGGTGACGGGCTCGGTGATGTCTCGGCGCACGGTCATCTCCGAGATCCCCAGCCTCGACGATGTCGGCCACACGGACCCTGCGGTGACCGACCCGCTCCAGGATGTGCTCCTGACGCTGACGGCGAGCATCGGGGCCGGACGGGCGGGGCGACGGCTGAGGCTGAGGGGCTGGGTCATAGAGCCCTGCCAGACCTCGACCCAGAAAACGCCATGTTCGCACGTTCCCGCACAGAGTCGCACAGGCGGTGATGGGCGCCACGGTTTCACCTGTTCGGTCGGTCATGGCACACTTATCCCGCTCGTGCTCTCGGCTGGGATAACGGGGTGTGACACGTAGCATGTTCGGGTCCTCGGGCGTGCGTTCTCCGGACGCAGGATTTGCCATCAACCCGATCGACCAGTCATCCTGCAGGGCTCAGGAGTCATGCGAGATCCCCGCACCTGACGCGCACCGTGCGTCATCGGTGTGGCCATCGCCCTGCTCCTCCACTACGCCGCCCAGGTGCGAGCGGTGCGGGAGGCCGCCGATCCTCTGGCGGGTCGTGCCGCCCCATATCACGCTGCTGCCCCCACGGGCCGTCGACGTCGACCTCGACAGGTCAGCGCGGCACCTGCGCGACGGCTGCGCTGGACGAGTCCCTTCGAGGTGCTCTTGACGAGGTCGGCACCTCCGGCCCGTCAGTCCCCGTGGTTCTACCCGGTCTGCGCAGCGGTGCCGAGGATTTGCGACCGTCTTCAGACGCGGGTCCGCGACCGCCGGGGCCCCTGGCCCCGTGCTCGCTCCCCTTCCATCCGCACGTGACCCTGGCCCACGAGATCGCCGAGGACGGCCTCGACACCGCGGCGAGGAGGGGGCGGATCTGACCATGGACTCTCACCGTCACCAGCTTTCATCTCTACCGCCACCTCAGTCGGCCCGCCCGCCGCAGCAGCAGTGGGTGCTCGGCCTCGGAGGGCTGGGAAGTGGTTGCCGCCTTCGCCTCGGGGTTCACTCGCCTCGACACCCCGCCGACAGGTGAGGCGCCCGCAGCATCGGCGGTCCCGACGACCTGGTGGTCCTCGGTGTGATCGAGCGTGTCAAGGAGCCCGCTGGCGGCGGGCGGCACGCGGGTCGGTCGGGCCCCTGATCCGCTACGGCACGGCGCGCGCGGTGCGCTCATGGCCGGCGGGATCGCCTACACGGGTATGTTCTCGGTCTTCGCCGTGCTCGTCATCGGCGTGAGCATGCTCATGGCGATGCTCGGTCGGCACCCACCATCCGGGCAGGCCGTCGTGGATCCATCAACTTTCACTGCCCGGTGTCGATCGACACCGGTCAACGGCAGGGCTGGTCTCGGTCGAGCAGTGACGCTCACCTCTGCGCTCAACCTGCTCTGGTGCTGGCGGCCGGGGCCTTCATCCTACTCGTCATCAGCCTCATGGGTACTCTCAAGATCGCCTTGCGGGCCATGTTCGGCCTGGTCAACCCGCAGATGAGGACCGGTGGTCGGGCAATTGGCCAATATCGCGGGGTTCCTCGTCATCGTGGCCGGAGTGCTGGTGACCGCCGTCGCCTCGGTGGTGACGACGACGCTGTCGGGCAACGTCGGTCGGGCCCTGGGCCTGCCGCAGTCGCTGACCGGGACCGACATGGATGATGACGCCCTGCTCTCCTTCCTCATCGACACCGGTGTCCTGGCGCTCCTCATCACCATGGGCATCCGCCTCCCCGACGCGACCTGGTGCAGGGGCTGCATGCTGGGCGCCTCGCGCTGGGCGCGCTGCGCCAGGTGGGAAACCGGGGCGGTCGGCTCGGACACGTGAACCCGCTGCTGGCCTCCCTTCGCCGCCATCGCCGTCCTCATCCTGTGGCTGCACCTGACCAGCCGCGTCGTGCTGCTTGTGGCGGCCTGGATGGCGAACCCGCCGCTGCCCCGTGACGTCGGCCACCCCGACGAGGTCCACGCCCACGAGCGCCCCAACTACGTGACGCCTCCGTGCTCTGAGACCCTGGCCTGGCCCCGGCAGTCCATCACTGGAAGTCTCGAGGCGGGACGACGGCGCACCTGACACTCCCCGATTCCGGTCCCCTGGATGTGGACGAAAACACTTTTGGGAGGGATGGGGAATGTGGTGCTTACATCTGAAGGTGAATTTTTCACGAATCAAAAGATGGTGTGATGTGTTCCTGAGCCCCTGGTCGCTACCGAATTGATGGTGCGTGCGCGTCGATAGTTCGTGAATTCTGGGGTTGAGATTCTCGTCCATACGGGTAGCATTGCGTGTCGAACACACCCCTTGTCTCTTTTCCTGAAAAGGAATCGTTGTGTCAGCGGCTAAAACGAGTGCTCATCTTTGCGTTGGTTCTACTGGTAGCGGGCGTTGGGGCCATCGGGATCAGTCTTATTCCTGCGAGCGGACCGGGCTGAGATGAATACGTCACCGACGGATCCGTCGTTCCGGTCAGCAAGGATCCGGACCAGGAGACTGTCCCGTCACCATTGAGGAGTATCGGGCTCGTGCCCAGTGGGAGAGTCAGGATGGATCGGTGAGCGTGCCTATACGGTTTCCTGCAAAGCAGCGGCTGCGGAGTGGACTGGCATTATTGGTTTGATTGGCGCGGGTGTCGCGAAAGCGACTCAGCGGAAGAAGGTCGCCCGGCCCGGGATGTAGATGCTGAGACCCGGGCGGTGGTGTGCGAGGTTGTGTTCCGAGCGCCAGCCTGTGCCGGTGACTGATATTTCTGGCAACCCTGGCAAGTCCGATCGCCCACAGCCCGGACGGCTCGGCGCCGGCCATTCACGCCATCATCCCGCCGGCGGCGCGGGCACCCGGCTGTGGCCGCTCAGCCGGCGTCACCGCCCCAAGTTCCTCCCTCGACCTCACGCCGGCCAGAGTCTCCTGCAGACACCGTCGAGCGACTCGCCCGGTGACCGCGACGACGACGGTCGTCACCGGTAGTCGCCCATATCGCCGCGCCGTGGCTGACCAAACTGGCATCCGCGCGACAACCTCCTGGCCGAGCCCTCCCACGCGACTCCATGGCGGCCATCGGCCTGGCTACGCACTGTCATCGCCCGCCGTCACGGACGAGACGCCGTCGTCGGCCTCCTTCGCCGCCGACCACACCGTGGCCGACCGCCGCCTTCGCCGACGCTGGTCCGACAGGCCGCCCTCCTGGCCGAGCAGGGCTGCGTGGTCACCATCGGGATCGAGGCCACCGGCCCCTGACCGCCTTCGGCTACATCCACGCAGACCCCACTGACGTGCCCGGGGCGACGGTCGTCGGGTCCGGGGCTCACCGAGAAGCCCGACGCCGACACCGCCGCCGCCTACCTGGCCACCGGCGACTACCGCTGGAACGCGGGCATGTCGTGGTCCGCGCCGGCGTCCTCCTGACCACCTCGCCGAGCTCAGGCCCCGCCTGGCCCAGGGCATCGAGGCCATTGCCGCCGCGGGACGCCCCCGAGCGTGAGGAGGTCCTGGCCGAGCGCTGGCCGGCCCTGGAGAAGATCGCCATCGACCACGCCATCGCCGAGCGGTGCCGCCGCCGGGGAGTGGCCACCGTGCCGGTCTCCGCGGGCTGGAACGACGTCGGCGGATTCGACGCTGACCGAGCTGTCCTGCCGCGCACCGAGGGGTGGCGGCAGGGCGTAGCGTCGACGACGTCGACGGTTCTGCTCCGCGTCGGCGCCGTTGACGGCGCAGCCCTCGCGGCCCCCGTGCCCGAGTGTTCGGGCCCTTTGACCCGATGGTGCCCTCATCGCCTCGACGTCCGGACGCACGGTTGTGCTTCTGGGAGTGCCGGGTGCCGTCGTCGTCGATACTCCCGATGCCCTCCTGGTCACCACCCCCGAGCACGCCCAGGACGTCAAGGGCGTCGTCGACGCCCCTCAAAGGCGGCCGGTCGCGAGATCTGCTCTGGCCGGACCACTGCGCCGGGGACCGTCTTGGCCCCTGACTTCTGAGGCGCTCACGCCGGCGCGATTCCCGGGGTAGGGCTGGTCGCCCTGAAAGGCCATGGTGGGCTGATGGGAGAAATCGGCATCTCGCCAGTGTCCACAGCGCTGACATCGTTCCGATCGGCGCTGCGCGCCGAAGACAAAAACTCGCGGCATTCCAACGATTCGCACCGGCGCTTCCGCGGCGGGTTCGTTGATGTCGCGCTGTGGACACTGGGCTGCCTTCAGCATCGGCCCAGCGGGGGTCTTGCGGCGCAGCCCGACGCCCTCACCCCAGGTCCGACCCCACTGGCCCCTGCTCGGCTCTTGATCGGGGCCTGGAGGTCGTGGTCCGACGTCGGCTCCGGCCCGGGGCTCGTCAGAGCCTGCCCCTACTCCACGAGGGTCCGGATTCACTGGCCAAGGGTTGGCGTACTGCACGAAGGCCCTACCACCTGGAGTACCCCATCCCTCCTCCAGTAGTACCCGGGCCTCGTGCATGTGCGACCAGAAGACGCCGGACGCCAGCCGAGCCTGTTGCGGAGCAGCCAGCCTCGCCGGCCCTTGGCGGTAAGGCACGCAGCGGCAATCGGGGTCGGTCAGCCGGCCCTTCGAGGGGCCCAGTGCCGGAAGAAGACGCTCCTCCGGCGCCGGGCCCCTCATCGAAACCACGACGATCATGAGGTCATTCCGGTGGATCAGGTGGTGGAGAATGAGAGGCTTTCACCCATCCTTGACACTCGGATGTGTCCCCCGTCGCACGTGAGAACCACGGAGGTCTGCATGAAGAAGGCCTGCTCCGCGATGACGCTCGGCGCGGCCCTGGCCCTGGTCCTGGCCGCCTGCGTGACGCCGCGGCGCAGCGGCCCACCCGTAACCTCGAGGGGCGCCAGGACTTCATCGCCTGCATGCTCTCCGATGAAGGCGGCTTCGACGACCACCCCTTCAACGAGTCCGGCAAGAAGGGACTGGATCGGGCCGGCAAGGAGCCTGGGAGTCAAGACCATCGCCGTGCAGTCGGAGACTCCGCCGACTACGCCACCAACATCTACGCGCTCATCCAGCAGAACTGCAGCTCGTCATCGGCGTCGGCTTCAACATCGCCGCCGACCTGGCTGAGTCGGCTCAAGGCCAACCCGACATCCAGTTCGCCCTCATCGACGCCTCCTTCATCGGCGGCCGACGGGAAGCCCACCACCTTCCCAACACCAAACCGCTGCTGTTCAAGACGGCCGAGGCCGCCTACCTGCTGATACGCCGCCGCCGGCACCTCACGGACCGGGGTCGGGCACCTACGGCGGCAAGCTCCCCGCCCACCGTCCAGATCTTCATGGATCGGATTCGCCAAAGGCGTGGCCTGCTACAACAAGGACACCGGTGCCTCGGTCCAGGTCAAGGGCTGGGACACCACCACCGGCAAGGGCGGCTCCTTCGTCGGCAACTTCACCGACGCCGCCAAGGGCCAGGCCATCACCGAGCAGTTCATCTCCCAGGGCGCGGACATCATCATGCCGGTGGCCGGCCCCGTCGGTCAGGGTCAGCTGGCCTCCGTCACAGAAGAACGACGCCGGTGGCACCAACGCTGCGTCATCTGGGTCGACTCGACGGCTACACCTCCACCGGCGACGGCAGCATCATCATGACCTCCGTGGTCAAGGAGATCGGCAACTCGGTCTTCGACACCGTCAAGAACGCCTCCAAGGGGAGATTCTCCTCCGAGCCCTACATCGGAACCCTCAAGAACAAAGGTGGCTGCCGCGCCCTTCCACGACTTCGACTCCCGGGTACCGGCGCCGGTCAAGGCCAGGCTCGAGGAGCCTGCGACAGCAGATCATCGACGGGTCCCTCGACGCCCCACCCCCTACGGCCCTCCTGAACGCCCGGCCGGGGCCGGCGCCCCGAGCCTCCACCGCCACCTGGAAGCGAGCCTGTTGTGCGCAGCCTTTGGTCGAGGGATCACGAAGGCCTTCGCCGCTCGTGACCAACGACCACCATCCTGACTCGTCGAACCCGGCCAGATCCACGCCCTCCTGGGCGAGAACGGCGCAGGCAAGTCCACACTCATGAACGTCCTCTACGGTCTCCATCAGCCCGACGCCGGAGAGATCCTCATCGACGACAGAGCCCGTGACCTTCTCCGGGCCGGGCGACGCCGGCCGCCGGCATCGGCATGGTCCACCAGCACTTCATGCTCGTGCCCGTCTTCACCGTGGCCGGATCCGCCGCCCCGCTAGCGAGCTGCCGGGCCGCTCAGGGATCTCAACGCCGGTGCCGCTGCGCCAAGGTCACCGAGATCCCCGCCGCTTCGGCTTCGACGTCGACCCCGACGCCTCATCGAGGACCCGCCCGTGGGGGTCCAGCAGCGCGTGGAGATCGTCGCGCCCTGGCCGAGACGCATGGTCCTCATCCTCGATGAGCCCACCGCCGTGCTCACCCCGCAGGAGACCGACGAGTCCATCACCATCATGCGCGGTTCAAGGCCTCAGGAACCTCCATCGTCTTCATCACCCAATGCTTTCGCGCGAGATCCGCGAGGGTGGCCGACACCATCACCGTCATCCGCCGCGGCCGTGTCGTCGGCACCGCCGAGCCCACCGCCTCGGCCGCCGAACTCGCCGGCCTCATGGTCGGCCACGACGTCTCACTGACTGTCGACAAAAGCCACCAGCCGACCCCGGGACGGCGGGCTCGCCCTGGAGGGCATCAGCCTCGTCGAGGACGGCGCCGTCCTGCTCGAGGACATCGACCTGCACGTGCGCGCGCGGCGAGATCTCGCCATCGCAGGCGTCCAGGGCAACGGGCAGACCGAGCCCGAGCGAGGTCATCCTCGCTGCGCCCCGCCACAGCCGTGGCTCCATCGCCTCGACGGCCACGACGTCACCCGCCACGAGTGCGCCGCCGCCTGCGAGCCGGACTCGGCTTCGTCCCCGAGGACCGCACCACCGACGGCATGGTCGCCGGTCTCCGTCGCCGAGAACAGGGTCCTGGACCGCTACGACGACCCTCCCCGCGGGGCCCGTCACTGTCGCCGACGCGCGTGCGCCACGCCGCCCACCGGATGCGCGAGGAGTTCGACGTGCTGTCACCGACGTCGGCGACGCCATCTCGACCCTCTCCAGGAGGCAACCAGCAGAAGGCCATCCTCGCTCATGGTCTCTCGGCCCCTCAGGTCCTCGTCGCCTCCCAACCCACCCGCGGCCTGGACGTGGGCTCCATCGAGTTCGTCCACCGCGCATCGTCGCCGAGCGACACCGGCACCGCCGTCCTCATCATCTCCTCCGAGCCCGACGGGATCATGCCCCTGGCCGACCGGATCGCCGTCATGTACCGCGGACGGATCGTCGGCGCCGTCCCGCCGACACCGCCCGCGACGCCCTGGGCCCTCATGATGGCCGGCACCCCCGCCGAGCAGGCCCCGACCCTCAGGAGCAGACACGATGAGCACCCCCACCACCGGCTCCAGCACCGAACCGACACCGGACGCACCAGGACCGAGGACCGCCCGGAGCCCGGCTCGAGCAGCCAGTCAGGCAGTCGGCCGGCCGGCCAGGCCGCCCCTGCTGCGGCAGGCAGCCTCCTCGCCGGCCGTCGTCGGCTGCTCGCGGTCCTGACCGCCCGGATCCTCGCCTCGATCCCTCATCCTCGCGGCTGACTGCGGTGCGCTACACCGCCACCTACCTGTTCAACCGCCCCGGCGACTCTCCACGCCACCGCATCCACCCCTGAGCGAGGCCTCGGGGCTCCCTGCTGCGCGGCGCCATCCTCGACTGGCGGGCCACCACGAGGCGTGCGCATGATCCGCCCCATCACCGACACCCTGACCAACGCCACCCCGTTCATCATCGCCGGGCTCGGCATGGCGGTGGCCTTCCGCGCCGGCCTGTTCAACATCGGCGGCCAGGGGCGATGATCCGGGCGATCACGGCCTGCTACGCGGGCATCGCCTGGAACCCGCCGCCGGTGGCCCACCTGCTCGTGGCTGTCATCGGGGCGGCCCTGGGAGGACTGGTGTGGGGCGGCATCGCCGGCGTCCTCATGGGCCCGCACGGGGCCAACGAGGATCGTGACGATCATGCCTCAACTCCATCGCCGCCCACCTGCTGTCCCAGGTACTCAGCCTCGGCCTTCAACGGTGAGGGAGAGACCGGCAACCGCAAGTCCCTGACCGTGGCGGACACCGCCCAGTACCCCTCACTGGCCGGCGACTCCTTCCGCCTCCACGCCGGATTCCTCCTGGCCCTGCTGGTCGCCGTGGCCGTGTGGTGGCTCATAGCGGACGCTCCCGCCCCGGCTTCCGCCTGCGGGCCACCGGTCTCAACGCCGACGCCGCCCGCACCGCCGGGCATGAGCGTGCCCCTGGGTGACGAGCCTGGCCATGATGATCTCCGGCGCCCTGTGCGGGCTGGCCGCCACCGCACCGGTCCTGGGCACCCAGAAGGGCATGGACGAGTCCGTCGGGCACCATCGGCTTTCGACGCCATCACGGTGGCGCTCCTGGGCCGATCCGCCCGTGGGGACCGTGCTGGCCGGCCTGCTCTGCGGTGCGCTGCGCGCCGGCGGTCACCGCCATGCAGGCCGCCCCCTGGCACCCACATCAAGATCGTCCTGGTCCTGCAGTCCACAGATCGTGCTGTTCACCGCCGCGCCTCCCTCTGGTCCGGGCCATCTTCCGGCTCCCGGAGCGCCGCGAGTCCCTCGGCGGCGGCACGCGCCGACCCCGCCTCAGTCTCGGCCGCAGCCCCGGCCGCTCCCGCCGCGAAGGAGGCCTGAGCCATGAACGCATCAACCGCTTCTAGCCGATTCTCACGCCGCGACCGCATCGAACACGTCCGCCCTCACCCCGGTTGCGCCCATGGATCTCAAGATCCCGATCACCGGCGTCGTCGTGCCGTCCTGCAGGGGCTCATGGCACTGGGAGCCCGTGGCTCGACAACCTTCGACCTCACCGCCTCCTCCGACCTGTTCCGCCTAGGGGCCCCCGAGCTCAACGCGCCTGGTCATCCTCGTCGCCGCCGCTGTCGCGGCGGCCACCGCCGTCGCCTCTCGACCGGGCCCGGCGTCGCAGCAGGATCCCGACCTGGAGCACCGCCCTCATCGGCATCGGATTCGTCATCGCCTTCTGGCCTGGACCGCCGGACGCGCCGGTGTCATCCCCCTGGTGACCATCCTGTCCTCCGCGTTGGGACTGGAGCGTCCCCGCTCGTCTACGGCTCGCTGGCCGGGATCATCGAGCGCTCGGGCACCATCAACATCGCCATCGAGGGCCGCGGGTGGGGCCTTCCTGGGGCCGTCGTCGCCTCGGCCTGTTCCAACCCCTGGGTGGGGCTCCTGCCGCGCCCGTGGCCGGAGTCCTCGTGGCGCTCCTGCTGGCCCTGTTCGGCCTGCGCTCCGGGTCAATCAGATCGTCGTCGGCGTCGTCCTCAACGTCCTGGTCTCCGGGCTCACCGGCTTCCTCGTTCTCCACCTTTCCCGTCCTCCAGGCCCCAGCCTCAACTGGGCCCTGCGCCTGCCCACCCCTGGCTGTGCCGCTGCTGTCCCGGCTCCCCGATCATCGGGCGGTCCTCTTCCGTCAGACGATCCTCGTCTACCTCATGTACGCGGCCGTGGCGGTCCTGTCCGTCATGCTCTTCCGCTCCCGGTGGGGGCTGAGGCTGCGGGCCTGTGGCGAGCACTCCCCAGGCCGCCGACACCGTCGGCATCATCGTCATGCGCACCCGCGTGGCAACCTGGCTCTGGGCCGCGCTGGCGGGACTGAGGGCCTTCTTCACCGTCGGCTCTGGCCTGTCCTTCGAGAACGACATGACCGCCGGCAACGGCTACATCGCCCTGGCCGCCATGATCCTGGGTGCCTGGCGGGCCCCTGGGCGCCCTGGGGCGGCCCTGCTCTCGGCTTCACACGCGGTGGCCCAGACCCTGCCGGTCATCGGCAGGCTCGGTCTCACCCGACATCATCTCCATGATCCCTACATCGTCACGATCCTGGCCGTGGCCGGATTCGTGGGCAAGGCATCGTGCCCCCGCCGCCGAGGGGTGCTCCCACCCGTGCAGCATCGTGCCCACCGATCTGACCGACACCCACTGGCAGGCCCTGCGCGACCGCCGTGAGGCCATGACCCGCGCCCGCCCCTACTCCCGCTTCGTCGGCGCCGCCCCTGGTCGACGACGGCCGGCCGTCTCAGGATGCAACGTGAGACGCCGCCTACGGCGTCACCTCGGCGCCGAGTGCGGCTCGCCTGGCTCCCATCGCACCGGAGGAGGGCGCCTGGTCGCCTTCGCCTGCGTGGATGCCCACGGCGGGCCTGCCGCTGCGCGCGCCGCCGCCAGGCTCCTGAACGAGCACGCCGCCGACGGTATGCGTGCTGGCCATGCGCCCTCAGGGATGATGAGCATCGACGAGGTCCTGCCGACCGCTTCACCGCCGCCGACCGTCGAACGCGTCGTCGGCCTGCGAGGCCGAGCCCGACGAGGCAGCCACAGATGGAGGGAGAGCCCTGTGACCGTCCCCGCACACCACCGGCCGTCAGAGCCCTTCGACGCCGTCGACGTCATCGCGCAAGCGCGACGGAGCTGCCCCTGACCGACGCCCGAGATCGACTGTCGTGGACGCCTACCCGGGGCGCCGTCGCCGAGGAGCAGATGAGCGCCCTGGCCATGGCCATCTACCTGCGCGGCATGGCCGGGCCGAGATCGCCCGCTGGACCGGCTGCCATGATCGCCTCCGGGGAGCGCAGGCTGGACTTCTCCGGCCTGACCCGCCCCACGGCGGACAAGCACTCCACCGGGGGTAGGGACAGATCACCCTGCCGCTGGCGCGCTCAGGGCCGTCTTCGGCGTGAGCGTCGTCTGTCCGGGCGCGGGCTCGGGCACACCGGCGGGACCCTGGACGTTTGGAGTCCATCCCCGCTGGCGGGCCGACCTCACGAGGAGATCCTGGCGATGCTCGATGCCGGCGGCCCCGGCGCCGTCATCTGCGCCGCCGGGCGGGCCTGGCCCCCGCCGACAAGCGCCTCACGCCCCTGCGCGACACCACCGCCACGTCTCCGTCCCCATCGCCCCTCGATCATGTCCAAGAAGATCGCTGAGGGGACCGGCGCCCCTCGTCGGACGTCAAGGTCGCTCATGCGGCTTCATGAGGAGATCGACCAGGCCCGCGAGCTCGCCTCCACCATGGTGGCCCTGGGGACCGACGCCGGCGTGACCACCCGTGCCCTGCTGACCGACATGTCCACCCGCTCGGGCTCACCGCCGGCAACGCCCTCGAGGTCGCTGAGTCCTCGAGGTGCTCGCCGGCGGGGGACCGGCCGATGTCGTCGACCTCACCGTGGCCCTGGCCCTGGAGATGCGCCGCCGCAGGCAGGCCTGTGGAGGAGGACGGGGCCCGCACCGCGCCGACGGGCGCGCTGGCATGGACGTCTGGCGGAACACTGATCGCCCGCCAGGAGGGACCCGAGGCACTGCCTCGTCGCCCCGGCCGAGACTGTCACCGCCCCGGCCGATGGCTGTCGTGACCACCGGACGCCCTCGCCGTCGGGGTGCGCTGGGCGCCTCGGGGCCGGGCCTGCAAGGAGGACCCGGTCCAGGCGGTTGCCGGCGTCACCATCACGCCAAGCCGCGACGGTGTGCGCCGGCCAGCCGCTGCTCACCCTGCACACCGCCACGCCTCGGAGCGGCTTCACCGCGCCTGGGAGGCGCTCGCCGGCGGCATCGTCATCTCCCAGGCTGGCTCCCCACAGGCCGCCGACGCCGTCGCCCGCCGTGGGCATGGCGTCATCCTGGAGCGCATCGGATGACCACGCCCCGGCCGGTGCAGCCGGCCATCATCGCCCGGGCCGTCAACTCTCGGCTACGTGTTGGGCGCCTCACCCGGCGGGCCAGGCCATCACCCCTGACCCAGACCGACGGCACCACCTGCGGGGCTCACCTGCCTCCTGGCCGCCCGACTGCTCCTGGCACCCGGCGAGCGCGCAGCCGTGACGGACGACCTCGCCCAGGAGATGGCCGCCTCACAGCCCGGCCGGGAGGGCAAGCACCTGCTGTCCGTCCTGTCCCACCACCAGGTACGGATCCAGCGGGCCATGAACGTGCACGGCCTGGGAGTCCTGCCCTGGCCGAAGGTGCTCGGCTCCACGCCCTGGTCCGTGGCCCGGCGGATGACCGAGATCGCGAGCGTCTGCGCCCCGGGCGGCGGGCGCCGTCGCACACGGTGAGTGGGTGACGACCACGGCCCCGCGTGAGACACTGAGGTCGCCTCGATCCGTGAGGTGCTTGCAGGTGGGCTCGGTCACCTGGTCACCGGTGGTCCGCTCTGTTCTCGATGACGACGCCGAGGGGGACCCCACTGCGAGGGCGAGCTGCGCGCCTCCCGGCGCGAAACCGGCCGTGCCCCCGCCACTACGTCCTGGCCCTGCCCTGGCGGTCTGTCGAGCAGGACGACCCCGGTGAGGGGCGTGCACATCTATGAGCCCTCCAGCGGATCGGTACGCCCCTCGACGGACCGCCCCGCGCGATCGCACCGCCCCGGCCCCTGCGAGCCGGCAACTGGCCCCGCGTCATCGCCGTCATCGCGCCCGGAAAACAATCCATGACGAGTACCAGCTGTGATGATATCCATGTCGACACGGCGAGCTATGCCACTCATCACCGTGCGCGATCTGTGATGCCATTGAAGCCTATCGTCGCCTACCGATGGAGGTGGTCATGAACCATGGCTGATCGCCACCCTGTCCCCGCCAGGATCGTTCCATCCAAATCAGTTTGATCGCCTCTGATCCCACTGCTCCGGTCAACCCGGCGGTCTCCATCGAGGTGGATGATCTGGACGATGCCTACCGGATCGCTCGGGAGAACGGCTGAGATCGTGCATGAACTCGCTGTGGAGGAGTGGGGGTGCGTCGTTTCTTCTTCCAGGATGCAGACGGAAACATCGTGAATGTCCTTTCCCATCTGTGATTCCAGCGTTGACGGTATGTCGTGTGGTTGCTTTGCCCCACGTCAGGTAGGTCAGTCCATGATGGTATGGACGCTCTCTGAAAGGACCCCCATGACCACGCGCGCCCAGATCGCCCGCCTCATCGACCACACCCTCCTCGAGCCTGAGACCACTGCCGCCCAGGTCGACGCGCTCATCGCCGAAGCTGCCGCCCTGGGCGCCCTACAGCGTCGTGCGTCCCCCGAGCCTCGCCGCTGCTGAGGTTCCCGACACACTGCACGTAGCCACGGTCTGCGGCTTCCCCTCCGGTGCTCACGCCACTGCTGTCAGGCTGCCGAGGCCGCCGACGCCCTCACCAGGGCCGAGGAGATCGACATGCGTCAACCTTCGCCTCGTCAAGGAGAGCGACGTCGACGCCGTCGAGGCCGACATCCGTGGCGTGCGCGAGGTCCCGCCGGGGCGCCGTCCTCAAGGTCATCACGATCCGCCGCCCTCACCGACGACGAGATCGCTCCACCCGCCGCAAAGCCGCCGAGGCCGCCGGGGTCGATCTTCGTCAAGACCTCCACCGGCTTTCCAATTCCCTGCCGGCGGCGCCTCTCCACCCACGCGCCGCCGTTGCCCTGATGCGTGCCACCGTCGGAGCACCGCCCTGCGTGCCGTACCCGGCGGCATCCGCACCGCCGCGACGCCCGCGCTGTATGAGCCGCGCCACTCGCCTGGGTCTCGTCGCCAGCGCCGCCGTCCTGGAGGGGCTGGAGGTCTGAAGAGACCGTGCGTCGTCGCACATCACCGAACATCACCGACGGCCCGGCAATACAAGCCTGGGCCCGCCGTCCGCACCGGCATGAAACAGAAAGGGTCGCCTCAACTTTGCCAAGTTTTCAGCACTGAGTCATACTCGGCTCTAAGGAGAACCATCCCCCAGTATGAGTCGCCGCCGCAGCGCGCTGCGGCACTGCTCAGCACGCGAAAGTCCGCTCCCGCTCCGCCGCCTGTGGTCACGCTCGACGCCGACGACTCGAACGGTCAAGGCAGTCGCCTCCACCACGCAGATCCGCGGACTACATCACCTGGGCGCCTCGCCACCGGAGACGCCTCCTCCAGTGACCTCTCCTTCGACCTGCACCGAGCGGAGCGGATCGGCCCAGCACTTCGGCGCCGGCGCCGCCACGGGCCAAGTCCCGCCTGCCTCACCCGGCCTGCTGGCCCCCAACGCCTCAGCGCACGAGCATCGACATGACCACGGCCCAGTCCAAGGCCCCTGTCCGGAGGCGGGATCTCTTCTTCATCTCCTGGCGTCGACCTGGAGCACTTCCTGACTCCGCCGTCGACTCGCCTGGATTCTGGGCACCATGGTGGTGACCTCTGAAATGCTGCCGCCGACGTCAGATGACCGCGGCCCAGAAGAAGCTGCTGAGGAGGCCAAGCCCTACAAGGTTGTCGACCGAGGCAGCGCCAAGGTCGAGGTCGCCAAGTGGCCCTTCCCCCGGAGGTGAGGGCGAGAGCGAGCCCGAGTTCCGCTTCGACCCGCACGTGTGGACCCCACCGAAGAACGCCATACTGTCCGAGGTCATCATTTCAACATCGGTAGCCGCCCTGAGAAGGCCGCTGACCAGGCCGCCGGCGTCTTCCGGGCAACCACGTGGACGCTCTACGTCGCTGCTCATGTTTCGACGAGTGGGCTGCCGCACTCAACTCTGCGCGCCCAGGAACAAGCGGGGTCCGTTCACCACGTGCACGACGCCTTCGGCTACTTCCAGCAAGTGAGCCTCGGCGTGGAAGTTCGAGGGCGCCGCCCTGTCCGACTTCAACGCCCAGCAGGACGCCGCCCGCCGACAAGATCTAGCGAGACTGCGGACACAGCATGGCCTGGGGCCGTGGCCATTCCCCGCTGAGAACCCAACAACCCCAAGTCCGTCCAGCAGGTCGCCGAGGTCGCTGAGTCAAGGCGGGTCATCGGTGACGAGGCCTCACGGCGACTCCCTGGGGACCCCGGATCCGACGGCGAGACCTCCATCGGTTCCATCCTCCACAAACGTCTCCAACCTCACCAAGGCCTGGGGCGGCACGGCCGAGATCCCCGCTCAGACCTCGCCCAGTGGACTCAAGGCGTCCGCTGACGTCGGCGAGGAACCGTATGACAGACGTGACGAGCTCCCGATATGGGCCAGCCACCCCCTGCTCACCCCAACCGGCCACCGCCGAAACTCTGGTCGTCACCCCGGAGGGCGCCTCCTTCTCCTACGGCTCCTCCTGCACCGTGCCTCACCCGGCGCGTCGACGGTCAGGTGCCGGGCCGGGCAGGCTCCTCGCCCCTCGTCGGCAGAACGGCTTCCAGGCAAGACGACACTCATGCGGGCACCGCCTCGGTCTGGTGACCGCAAAGCGCCGGGTGCGTGTCAAATGGGCACCGCAGAGCGCCGCGGGGGTCCGTCGGACACGTTCAAATTTCAGCGACCTCGACCCCCACCTTTCCCATCACCGTGCGGAGAGGTGGTCCAGATGATGTACTGCTACCGAGATCCTGCGGCGCCCTGGCGCCGAGGTCCGTCGTCGGGCGCTGGAGGCCCGCGAGAACGTGGGCTGAAAGCGCGAGCCGAATGCGCCGAACGGCAGCTTCGGCACTGTCCGGCGGTCAGCGCAGCAGCGAGTCCTCGTGGCGCGTGGCGTGGCCGCCGTTGCGGCCTCGCCTCATCCTCCTCGATGAGCTCCCTTCAACGGCTCCGGACCAGCCCAACCGCGAGGCCCTGCCGCCCATCATCGACCGACCTGCAAGGAGCAGCGTCTCCCTGATCATCTCCACCCACGACCTGAGTTCTCGGCCCAGAGACCTGCGCGCAGCAGCGGCCCTCCTGGCCGGACGCGTGATCGCCTTTCGGCCCGCGCGCGCGCGCGACGACGTACCGTGGCCCGCCAGCATCGACGAGGCCTCACGGCGGCCACGGCATCGACTTCCGGCTGCTGGGGCTTCGCCCGGCGCGGGGGCGCAGGAGCCCGTCGCTGAGTGACGCGATGACGCTCTTCAGCCAGGCCTCCTCGAGCTGTACTGCAAGCCTGGCGGCCGTCAATCGTCCCCGGACTCACGGACCCGGCTGACGCTTCCTCTTCCGCCCCTGGTAGATGGTGGTGCTCCGCGTCATGTCGCCGGTATGTCATCGGTGTCATCGTCAACCTGCGCAGCGCCGAGTTCAGTGCCGAGGCGCATGGTACGGTCCACGCCGTCTTCCCAGGGATCGTCGCCGGCGCCGTCTACCGATCGACGCGATCATCCCGGCGGCTCCTCCGTCGTCGCTACGTCACGTCGCGGCCCCGGTCCTTGTCATCAGTCTCCCCACCGCCTCGCGTCGTGAGGTATCCGAGGCCGGCACCGCCGTCGTCCTCTCACCACCTTCTTCCCATCGGGCCTCATTCTGCCTCCCTGGCCAAGCGGGCGCGACATGTCCGGCCACCGAGGCGCGTTGCGGGCGCCTGCTGGAGGTCACCGATGCGCGCCTCGCGCAGTGCGTCATCGTGTGCGCCAGTGCGCGCTCCTGCTCACTCATGGCGACCTGAAGGAGCAGGTCGCGCACGCCTCGACCGCAACCGGTGCGGGCCTCCGCTGAGGGCTCTCATGCTCGACCTGGCCCCTCAACACCGCCATCGCGGCCACTGTCGTCTCCGCGGCCCTCGACGGCGGTGGGCATCCTCCTCGTCATCGGCCACCCCGTCATCCTCGAGGCGACGGCGGCGCATCCTCGCCTTCCGGGTGCGCACCACCCATGGTCCTTGTCGCCATTGCTGCTGAGTGTGGGCGGGGATACCTCGGCATGCTGCCTGGCTATTCCCGCCCGAGACCCTCGACAAGCCGATCTCCCCGCAGGCCACCGTGTGGCCCTGGTGATGACGGGATCCTCCTTGCTCGCCGTCTGCGTCGCCGCCGCGCGCGCGAGGCTCGCAGTCTGCTCGGCGCGCTTTCGTGGCGCAGTCCGCAACACGGTGTCGACCTCGACGACGGCGAGCGCGGACGGCACCGTTGATCGTGCTGGGGGACCACAGAGCGGCGAGTGCTGCTGCCCCGATGGCCGAAGGAGGCCGAGGCGCGAGCATCGGTCTCGACATCCTCCTGCTGCCGCACCATCGCAGCCGTTCTCGCCGCTGGCCGGGCTCGTGGGCGCGCTTGCACCGCTCCATCGCCGGATCTTTCTTCACCGAGCCACCCACCCACGCGACCTTCCCGGGCGCGATCGCCCGGCGTGGTCAGCCGCCCGGTTCGCGTGATCCCGGTCAGCGGGCCGACTTCACCCTCCTGTCCACTCTGGTGCCAGGTGGGGGCCGCCCTCATGTGCCT
>BNJT01000803.1_pt1 | contig 112580 bp, 135 predicted proteins | sample 8540491 | NCBI WGS metagenome assembly BNJT01 (sample SAMD00202455, study PRJDB9452) | human saliva metagenome | host: Homo sapiens
ATTATACTTAGTATAATATTTAATAACTAAAAAAATAGATGGATATATAATCCACCTATTTTTCTATTTTTTTAATCTTCTAATACCTTTTTCAATTTCATTTAATACTTGTTCTTTTCCAAGCTTTTGTAACTGAAGAGAACGGTATTATAGCCATGTTATTTGTTAAGTCTAGTTCTTTTTTAATTTTAGATAAATTTCTAGATAGTTCATTTTTAGATATTTTATCAATCTTCGTTAATACTACTACAAACGGAATTTCATAATAATTTAAAAATTCATTCATTTCTATATCATCTTGTGAAGGTTTATGTCTACTGTCTATTAGGTGTAAAACAAAACCAAGATTTTGACTATTCGTAAAGTACTCTACTATCATATCATATAGTTTTTCTTTTTCTGATTTAGATAACTTTAGCATAACCATATCCAGGTACATCAACTAATACCAGTTTATCATCAATATCAAAGAAATTTAGTGTTCTTGTCTTACCTGGTTTAGAAGAAACACGTGCATAGTTTTTTCTCTCTAAAATTGTATTAATGAAAGATGATTTCCCAACATTCGATCGACCACACATAGCTACTTCAGGTTTTTTATGTTCTGGATATTGTTTTTTTGATACAGCACTAATTAATAAATCAACATTATGTGTATTTAATTTTCTCATTTTTATTCTCCAAATACTATATTAAATACTTCTTGTATATTGTTTACAGAATGTATTGTAAGTTTATCTAAGATTTCTTTAGGTATGTCTATTAAATCTTTTTTATTTTTTGTAGGAATAATTATTGTATTAATATTCATTTTTTCTGAACTCAGAATTTTTTCTTTAACACCACCTATTGGTAATACTTTACCATGTAGTGTCATTTCTCCAGTCATTGCAATATTATTATCGACTGTTTTGTTAGTTAATGCAGAATAAACAGATGTTGTAATTGTTATTCCTGCTGAAGGTCCATCTTTTGGAACTGCACCTTCAGGAACATGAAGATGAATATCTATCTCAGAGAAATTAATGTTTTCAATACCTAATTCTTTCGAATTAGAACGTAAGTATGAAATTGCCATCTGAGCTGATTCTTTCATAACATCCCCCAATTTTCCAGTTAAGATTATTTTACCAGAACCTTTAGAAATACTTGTTTCAATCTCTAATGTATCTCCACCTACAGAAGTATAAGCTAGACCATTTACTAGCCCTACTTCTGGTTTTGCATTTTTATCTTTTAAGCTATATTTTTCTGGTCCACAGTACTCTTCTAAGTTATTTATTCCAACTTTTACTATTTCAGAACCTTTTAGAATTTTCAAGGCAGCTTTTCTACATATTGATCCAATAACTCGCTCTAAGTTCCTAACTCCTGCTTCATAAGTATAACAATTTATAATTTTATTAATAGCTTGTTTTGAAAGTTATTTGTTTTGAGTTTAAACCATTTTCTTTAATTTGTCTTGGAATTAAATATTTTACCGCAATATTCTCTTTTTCTTTTACAGTGTAAGACTCTAATTCTATTACTTCCATACGATCTCTTAAAGGTGCTGGAATTAAAGATAGATTATTTGCAGTTGCAATGAATAAAACTTTAGATAAGTCAAATGGAATATCAAGATAATGATCAACAAATTCGTTATTTTGAGCTGGATCAATAACTTCAAGCATTGCAGATGATGGATCACCTTTAATATCAGAAGTCATTTTATCAATTTCATCTAACAAAATAACAGGATTTTTTGTTTTTACTTTCTTTAAAGATTGAATAAGTTTTCCAGGTAAAGCTCCTAAATATGTTCTTCTATGCCCTCTAATTTCTGCTTCATCTCTAACTCCTCCAAGTGAAATTCGTACAAAGCTTCGTCCCATAGATTTAGCAATTGATTTTGCTAGTGAACTTTTACCTACACCAGGAGGTCCTGATAAACAAAGAATTGGTGATTTCATATCATCTCGAAGTTTTTTTACTGCAAGAAATTCAAGTATTCTTTCTTTAATTTTTTCAAGTCCATAATGATCATCATTTAATATTTTTTCAGCATTTACTATATCTATCTCATCTTCAGTTAATGAATTCCAAGGTAAGGCAATTACAGTATCGATATATGTCCTAATAATTGAATGCTCAGGACTCATTACTGGTGTTTTTTCTAAACGATCAACTTCTTTAAGTAAAAGATTTTTATCATTTTCTGAAAGATTAATTTTTAAGATTTCTTGACGAAGTGACTCTATATCATCTTCCTCTGGAGAAATTTGTTTTAATTCGTCTTGAACAACTTTCATTTGTTCACGTAAAAAATACTCTTTTTGTTGAGTATCTATATTAGTTCTTACTTTATCATCAATTTCTCTTTTGAATTCATGACCTAATAAGTAGTAACTAATACTCTTATCTATAAAAGCTTGCTTTTTTCTCTAAATCTAATATAAATAAGACACGTTTTCTAAGTGTTCTATCCATTGGAAAGTACTTAATATTTTTATTAATAAATTTTTCTAAATCATCTGTTTTAAAATAATCAATGTCAAAACTTTCTTTACTTAAATAAGTTTTTAAACTTATTTTCTAATTCTTTTAAAACAGCTTTTTTTATCAAATCCCATTATCTATTGTTTCTTTAATATTAATATCTAAATATTCTACTTGATTATCATTGTAAACACCACTTCTAACCTCTGCTACTCCATAACAATGATATTCATATTTGTCATTTTTTTTATCTATTGTCAACTGACCATAAGTACCGAAGAATACATTGAATCCATCAGTATCAAACATATCATCTTCAGAAAACTCTTCATCATAAGCATCAATAGGTTTTCTTTTTGTTAGTTATAAAAACCGATATTTTATCTTTTTTTAATTTTTTTATAGTTTTTAAAAACTTTTTGTCCGTTACTTCAATTGTATATGTATTAGTTGGAAAGAATATTTCTCTATTTTCTAATAAGTAATATTTTGTCAAAACGAACTCCTCTCTACCCTAGTTTATTTTAATAGTGGTTTAGTTTTATTTAATACATTTTCACGTGTTATTGTACATGTTTTAATGATTTTCTTTACTTGGTATATCGTACATTACATCTAAAAGTAATTCTTCAATAATAGAACGTAATCCACGAGCTCCAGTTTTTCGTTTAATAGATTCTCGAGCAATCTCTACTAAAGCATCTTTCTCAAATATTAAAGTCTACATTATCAAGACTGAATAAGTACTGATATTGTTTAATTACCGAGTTCTTAGGCTCTGTTAAAACTCTAACTAAGTCATTTTCATTAAGCTCTTCTAAATAACAAATTACAGGAATACGACCAATAAATTCTGGAATAATTCCAAATTTTACTAAATCTTCGTGTTTAACTTTCGAAATTATCGCATCGGTATCATTTAATTCATCACTTTTAGAAAAACCAATAACTTTCTCCTAAACGACGTTTTATGATTTCTTCAATACCTGAAAAAGCTCCACCAATTATAAATAGAATATCTTTAGTATTGATTTTTATCATTTCTTCACCAGGGTGCTTTCTTCCACCTTGAGGGGGAACACTTGCTATTGTACCTTCGAGTATTTTAAGAAGTGCTTGTTGCACACCTTCACCAGAAACATCACGTGTAATAGATACATTCTCACCTTTCTTTGCGATTTTATCAATTTCATCAATATAAATTATTCCTTTTTCTGCTTTTTCAATATCATAATTTGCATTTTGAATTAGACGTAATAAAATATTTTCAACATCTTCTCCTACATAACCTGCTTCGGTTAATGTAGTAGCATCAGAAATAGCAAACGGTACATCTAACATTTTTGCTAATGTTTGTGCAATTAGTGTTTTACCTGATCCAGTACTACCGATTAATGCAATATTACTTTTTTGTAAATCAATATTTTCATTGTTTTGTTTTGCTTTAATACGTTTATAATGATTATAAACAGCTACAGCTACTGATTTTTTAGCTTTATCTTGACTTATAACATACTCATTTAAGTGTGTCATAATCTCATGTGGTTTTAATAAGTTAAAATCTGGTTCATTTGTAGCATTTCTATACTCTAATTCTTCTTCAATAATATCTGAACATAACTCTACACATTCATCACAAATAAATACATCATTACCAGCAATCATTTTAAAAACTTCATTAGAGTTTTTTCCACAGAAAGAGCATCTAATATCTTTTTTATCATTAACCATAATTGTGCCTCTCATCCTTTTTTTCAATTATATTAATATTGTAAATTTTAGTAAATCTCCAAAAAAATCATATCATCATATTATATCATATTTACATTTAATTTTTCTAGTAGATAAGTTTAAAAAAACCTTATAATAAAGGAATTCTTAAACGATGATATTTTTTTATTTTTTTAAAAAAACTGAGATATAAAATTTAAATTAAAAACTTTATGTCTCAGTTAACGTTATTATTTATTATTATTAATTTTTTTCTAAACATTTTGAATATATAATCCTACATATAGCAAAAATTCCAATAATTATAAGATATATTGTAGAAATTATACTACCTTCTATACCGAAACTACCCACCAGTTAACAAGATATTTTTCTGAATTAAATGTTATGTTAAAAAAATAGTGTTAGAGATTTTTAATACCACTAACATAACCACCCATAAAAGACTCCTAAAATGATATTCCAAGCACCATGAAGTGTTCCTACTATCCAAATATTATCTGTATACCAAAAAAAATCAATGAAAGTACAACACCAAATATATAAATATTAACTGATGAAATATATGATACAGATGGATTTTTTTCATATGAAATATAAGGAAAAAAACAATGAATTTAATATATACCCCCCACCATTTACCTTTTTGAAGCGGCAATTCTATTCATTAAATAACCCTCTAAAAAAATTAATTCTTCGATAAAACCTTGAATACCGAATAAAAAAAATACAACTATAATCATTTTTATAATTACTATCTTTTTAATAAATTAAAATTTACATTTGTTAATAAAAACATAATTCCAACAATTAAAATCAAAGAAAACATAGCAAAAAAATAAAAACCAGTTATTACACTTTTTTTACTATTTTTACTTTCTTTGAAACCAAGAGTTTTTAAGTGAATTATTTTTCGAAGTATCTTACAAATAAAATGATAAATAATAAACTTGCAATATATGATGTTAAGTACGCTATAAGTTTATTTTTGAATATGTGGATTTAATATAAAATCAAAAGTAATACCTTGGATAAATGATGCAATAATACAAACAATAAATGCATACCACCAGGTAATTACATTACTTTTTCTTCAGTAATTCTAAACTAGTCATAATCCCTCCATAAATTATAATATAATTAATTCTATTTCAAAATCAATATATTGTCAAACCAAGAATTAATTTTTATACTTTTAAGCCTATTAATTTAATGATATAATTATTTTATAAACCTTAGGAGGTAACTCATGACATTTTTTTCAAAGCTTGGTGAAAATATAATTCTACCACAAGACGTTTTAATACAATCAAAAGAAACTGCTGGAGTCTCAGGTGCAATAAATGCGACGATTGGAATAGCTACAAAAAAAAAAAAAGCCTTATTTCTACCATCAATAGATAAAGTGATAAAGGATATTAATAATTCAGAATATCTACCCTACTCACCTACACCTGGATTGCCAGAAATGAGAAATTTATGGAAAGAAAAAATAATTAGTGATAATCCTAAAATTAATAAAGAGCATCTAAGTCTTCCAATGGTTACAACTGGTATAACACAAGGTATAGATATTGCAGCGAATTTATTTAGTTGTGAAGGTGATGCATTATTATTACCAAGTTTATTTTGGCAAAATTACGCACAAATCTATTCTATAAAATTAGGAAATAAAGTTTATACATATAATCAATTTAATGAGAATAATACCTATTATTTAGAGAACTTCAAAGAAGTTCTTTATAATATAAAAGAAAGTAAAATATCATTAATTCTAAATTTCCCTAATAATCCAACAGGTTATACACCATCAACAGAAGAACTAGATGAATTAACTATAATTATTGATAGATTTGCTAAAGAGAACCCAGAAAAACAAGTCATTATTATATGTGACGATGCTTATTTTGGACTTTTCTTTGAGGAAAACCACAAAACTCCTTCTCTAAGTTCTATTTATAAATTAGAAACTAATTCAAATTGTCTTATTGTAAAATTAGATGGTATAACAAAAGAGTATTATGGATGGGGTCTTCGAATTGGTTTCATTACCTATTATACTGGAAATGATAATTTACGTGAGCATCTTTTAGAAAAAACTCAAGGTTATTTAAGAAGTACAACATCTTCACCATGTAATTTATCACAACAAATAGCAATACGTTTATTAAAAGATAAAGATACGTATATCGAGAAAAAGGACAATGATAAAATTATCCACGAAAGATATATAATATTAAAAAAATCACTTGATGATTATAAATTAAGCGATAGTGTAACTGTCTTACCTTTTAATTCAGGATACTTCTTTACAATAAAAATGCCATCAAAAATTAATGCGCATGATTTTTAGATTGAAATTTTTACATGATTATAAATATGGTGTTTATTCTATGGATAATGAACATATTAGAATTGCATTCTCATGTTTAGATAAAGAATTAATACCAGATTTAGTAAAAAAACTTTAAACTTTGCTTAAATGAATTTTTAAAACAAAAAAAGGAAATTACACTTTTACGTAATTTCCTTTTTTTATTATTTAATATTTTTTTCTTTAATAATTCAACCATATGAGAATTTGCATTTAACTCAATTTCATTATTTAACTCAATAAAATCATAATTACCATACTTATTATCTAATGCAGCTTTAATTAAATAATCAGTAACATTAGGATTTTTAGGTAGTATAGGACCATGTAAGTAAGTACCTATTAAATTATTGTATAAAATACCTTCTTTTTTATCCTCATCATTATTACCATATCCTACTATAACATTTCCTAATGTTTCATAGTTATGATATGTTCTTCCTCCATGATTTTCAAAACCGACAATATTACCAAATCTATCAGATTCTACTAAAATATTTCCGATTAATCTAGGTGCATCTTTTATTGATTCTGTATAAAAATCAAGTATATTTAAACCAGGTAATTTATCTCCGTCTACAGTTTTATAGTATTCTCCTAAAAATTGATATCCTCCACAAATTGTTAGTGCTGGTATACCATCCTCTATCGCTGATTTAAATTCATTTTTTATCTTGCTGAATTGTTCAGTTGCTATACATTGTTCTCTATCAGATCCTCCTCCAATAAAAAACATATCGCAATCAGACAGTTTAATACCATCAGTAGAAGTAATATTTTCGACTTTTAAGTCTATTCCGCGCCATTCACATCTTTTCTTCAACGCTATTACATTACCTATATCACCATATAGATTTAATTTATCTGGCATAAAATGATATAATTTTAATTCCATATTAATTATTCTCCAATTCCTTTTGAGTTGCAATTAAAGCTGTATAATTAGGTATAACTAATGCATACTTTTCTTGGTAATTTTTCAGTTGCTTAACAGCATCCTTTATTTCTTTTCTAACAACAACATTAGCATTAACATCACTGTATTTTATTCGTAAGGCTAATTCCTCAGCTCTTTTTCCTGAACAAATAATATTTTTTATGTTCTGATTTTTCATTATATTAAAATCAGTATCCCATATCCATGATATATCAATTCCATCAGCCCCATTATCATTTAAAACCAATAAATAATTTATTTGTTCTTTAATTGGGTTTCCAATAGCTAAAGAAGCATTTAAACCTGCAGGATTTTTAGCAAGGTTAAGCAGTGCCATTGAACTTTCAGATATCCTTATACTTTGCATACGACCGTTTTTCGGAGTATAGCTGCCCAGACCATTTTTAATTAAATCATTGTCTAGATTTAACTCCTTAAGTAATGAATATGCTGCTAAAAGATTATATATATTATAATCCCCTGCTAGTCTTGTACTAAAACTATCTTCGTTATTTATCGAAAGCTCTATAAATGGTTCGACTTTTGCTTTAGTAACAGTATACTTAGTTTCTTGATGCTTAAAATCACAATTTTCACAATGATAGTATCCTAATTGACTATAATGAACATGATCATAAGTCAATTCAGTTCCACAACTAGGGCAGAATTTTGACTCGGAAATTCCATAATCTGTAAAACTATAGGCATCTTTATCTATACCAAAATAAATATTATTATTGCCATATTTAGAAAGTCTTGTAACAAAAGGATCATCACTATTAAGAATTAGTTGAATGTTTTTACCTTCTAGTTGTTCTCCTATTGTTGCAATTAAAGTATCAATTTCTCCAAAACGATCTATTTGGTCTCTAAAGAAATTATTAATAACAAACTTCGTAGGAGTAATGTATTGCATTACTTTTTTTATTGATCCCTCATCTATTTCAATAACAGCTAATTTAGTATCATTTTTTGATTGGATTGCAAAAATGTAGATATTATACCATCTAACATATTTGCTCCTTCAAAATTATTTATAAAATTAATACCTGCCTCTTTTAAAGTATGACCAATTAAATTTGATGTAGTTGTTTTACCATTTGTTCCAGTAACAAAAACAATTTCATCATATTGTTTAGACAGTTTAATCAATATGTCCTTATCAAGTTTTTCTTAGAACTTTACCAGGTAAGTCAGTTCCTTTTTTTCCTATTAATTTACTTGTATTTCTCGTTAATTTTGCTAAATTTTTATAAAATGATAGCATAATTTCTCCTTCTTATTAAAAAATTAAAGGCTATTTTGTGTAGTGTCAAATTTATAACCTATTCCCCAAACTGTGATAATCATCTTAGCCACTTTAGGCGAAATCTTATCAATTTTCTTTCTTACTCTTTTTATGTGAGTATCTACTGTTCTTAAATCTGTGTAAAAGTCATAATCCCATACAGCTCTAAGTATTTCAGTTCTTTTAAATGCTTTATCTGGTGATTTAGCTAAAAACAGAAGTAAATCAAACTCTTTTGGAGTAAGAAATATTTCAGAATCTTCTACAATAACTTTATGTGCATTAACATCAATTATTAGACCAGGGAATACTAGCACATCTTTTGTATATAATTCAGGTGTATAGAAGACGCTTCTTTTTGTTCTTTGTAAAATAGCATTTACTCTAAGCATTAGTTCTCGAGGACTGAATGGTTTAATTACGTAATCATCAGCACCTAATTCAAATCCCTTCTACTCTACTTTGTTCATCAGCTTGAGCAGACATAATTATAACAGGAGTTGCTTTTGTTTTTCTTAATTCAGCTAATATTGTTTTTCCATTTAACATCGGTAAATGAACATCCAGAAGAACACAAGAATAATCCATATATTTTAATCTTTCTAAACCATCTTGTCCGTTAGTAGCTTCATCAACTATATATCCTTCTTTTTCAAGATACATTATCAATAATTTCCTAATTCTTTCTTCATCGTCAATAACTAAAACTCTTTCCGCCATCTTACATCACTTCCTATTTTCTATTTTTCTCCATTATTCGCTTTATTAATTAATCTTTTAACTTCATGAATTGTTAAAACTCGATATTCACCCTTTTTAAGACCTTCCAATGTTAAATCTTCTATTGCTTCACGTTTTAATTTTAAAACTTCATAACCTAGTGTTTCAAACATACGACGAATCTGTCTATTTTTACCTTCATGAATTGTTAATCTAACTAAAGTATTTGAACTTTTATTTTTATTTTTTACAATATTAACTTCAGCAGGTGCAGTTTTATAATTATCAATTCTAACACCTGAGCGTAAAATTTTTAAATGTCTATCATCTAGTTTTCCACTAATTTTTGCTACATATGTCTTTTTAATTTTATGTCTTGGATGTGTTATAAGATTTATAAATTCACCATCGTTCGACATAATCAATGCTCCTGATGTATCGTAATCAAGACGACCTACAGGAACAACTCTTTCATTAACTGATTCAAAAAAGTCTTTTACACAAGTTCTATCTTTTTCATCTGACATAGATGTAATTACTTTTTCAGGTTTGTAGAATAGATAATATCTTTTATTTTCTTTTAATAACCTTACCCCTTCTACAATTATAATATCGCTAGGCTCTGCTTTTACACCTAGCTGATTAACTACGGTACCATTAACTGTTACTTTTCCATCAAGTATTAACTGCTCTGCTTTTCTCCTTGATGTATAACCTGAAGCAGCAATTAATTTTTGCAATCTTTCAGCCATTATTTCCTCCTAATTTTCTAAAAAGTTATTTAACTCATTATTATCTAGTATGTTAGATTTAGGGAGCTTATCTAAGCTTTCTAAACCAAAAACATCTAAAAATAAATCAGTTGTTTCATACAATTTAGGTTTACCTATAGTATCTAATGTTTTATTCGAAACTATAAGTTCCTTAGCGACCAATGAGTGAATTATTGAATCACTACTAACGCCTCTTATTTTATCTATTTGCACTTTAGTAATAGGTTGATTATACGCTATTATTGCTAAGGTTTCAATAGACGCTTTAGATAACTTAACGAGATTTTTTGAAGATATAACATGTTTGAATTTTATCATATGCTTTATCTTCAACTAATAATTTATAAGTAGCACCCAAAAATTTCTTTAACAACTAAATAACTATCATTTTTTTATTATATTCTTCTGTAAAAAAATATTTAAAATATTTTCAGCTTCATGCTGTTCTAAATCCATAAAAATTAGACACAAACTCAATACTAAGTCCCTCTTCACCTTTTTATAAAAAAAGTAAAGCTTCTATCATTTTTTTGTTCCATCTAATAACATATTTATTTTTTTCCTCTACAATATATTCTAATGATAATTTATCCTTGTTATTACTACAAAAAAATCTGTTGATCTTTAATCATTGTAAGAATACTTATAAATACAAGTATTAACTCATACTTTTTCTGTATAACTATCTACTAATTCATTAAATAAGATTTTTTTATTATTTTTTTAAATTTTTAAAAGAAGATCTTCTTTAATTTTTTTCTAAAGATATTTCTCTTTTTATAACTTATAATGCTTTGATCATTATTGTTATCAAAAGTTTTTTTAAAAATATTTTTCCATAGCATGAAGTAATTTATTTGAAGAGATATTTAAATTTCTCAAATCAACTTCTGTTTCAATATCAATACTTTCTTTTTCTAAATATTGGGCTCTACTTTGATGTAGAGCCTCTAATTTTTGACTTAATTCTTTATAGTTTTTTTATACTCAATTAATTGTTGAACTAGATCATCTTCTACTATATCTTGCTCATCGTCATTTAAAAACAGGAAGTAAACTTTTACTTTTAATATGAATTAATGTTGCTGCCATAACTATGTATTCTTCAGCATTTTTCCAATGAGAATTCATCATTATTATTTATATAATCTAAATAGCTTTCTGTTAATTTTTGCTATTGGTATATTATAAATGTCTATTTCCATTTTTTTCAATTAAATGAAGTAGTAAATCTAAAGGACCTTGAAAAACATCCAAATTGACATTATACATTACTAAAATTTTTCCTTTATTTCATTGCTTTTTCTAGGATGATTAGAAAACATCCTTTTTATTGCTTTTGTTTTTTTCAAACTTTTTATATATGATTTTAAGCTATGTATATTTTTTAAACCTAAAATCTCTTGAACATCTTGAATTGGTACATTATCTTCTAACAAATGAACAGCTAAAGAATTTCGAAAATTCATTGTATTTAATTCTTTAGTTAACTCAAGTTCTTTTTGACGTTTTTTAAATATTTTCCAATATCCTTGTCTACTTATTCCTTCACCATCATGGTTTAAGAATAATTTACTTTCTTCAGAAATAGGAACTTTATGTTTTTTTAATGCATCCAAATAATTGCGGATTGCTTCAATTGATTCTGTATTCAAAGCTACTGTTCTATAGCCATCCTGTTTTCTATACTTGATATAACCGATTTCTAGGTTAACATCTTTCATTTCTAAATTAATACATTCTGTAGGTTTAATCCCTATTGAGTATGACAATTCAAATATTGCTTTATCTCTAAAATCATTTAATGTAAGAGTATCAATATCTAATATTTGTGCAATCTCATCTCTAGTAAAAATAACTAAATCATGTTCAGCATCCTTTGTAATTTTAATATCAATCTGTGGTTTATCTTTAATAATATTTTTGTCAAAAAGATATTCACTATATACATGTACAGTTGATACTGTTCTAGCAAGTGTAGCTGCTGAATACTTATTGTCTCTTAAATATTCCATATAGTTATTAATACAAACCTCTGTTAACCATGAGCGAATATCATCGCAGTCATAGCCATTACTATCAAGATAAATATATAATTTTTCTCAAATCACGTTCATATGAATTTACTGTATTTGATGAAAAAAATGTTTTTTTATCAATTAGATAATTTTGAAAATCTTTAAAATCATTTTTTTGTTCATAAAAATACCCCCTTTGTATTTTACAAATACTATCCCCTTATTATAAATATTATACTTAAATTATATCATCTATGCTACTTTATGTAAATGTATTTGAATGATTTATACTCATTAATTTAATTATATTTTTCATAATAAAAAAATACTTTTAAAAAAATAAGTTTTAGAAATAAATTATTTCTTAATCACTATTTTTTTAAAGTATAATACTTTTATCTTTTTTTCTTCCAAATTTACTTTTTAATACTTCCTACAAAAAAATAAATTGATTATAATTATAATTATTGGTACTAAAATAGCTTTTATGTGCGTAATATTTAGATGAAGCAGCACCTAAAAACCACTCCAAATAAAAAAATACTATCACGACTATTAAGTAAATGAAAAAAAGGATCTTTACTTTCTTTTTTCTTTAAAAACATATATTTATATAGATGCTCAGTCATAGATCTTAAATTACCAGTACAAAAAACACTAGCAAAAACTAAGTTATTTACTTTCCTAAATCCATCGAATTGAATAGCACAAATGAATGAAATTACAATAGGTCGAATATCTATACCAAAAATAGAATGTTCAATAAAAATAAATAATAAAGCGATAACTTGAGTAACTAATAACATATATATATGTTTAAATATTGATAATTGTTTGTATTTATTTTCTATAAATTTACTTACTAACACACCTAAATATAAAAGATAAAATTGGGACTAAATAATGCCAAACATCAGATAACTTTCCTTCAATTAAATCCACTCCCACAAATATTAAGTTTCCTGTCTGAGCATTTGCGAAAATTCCCCCGCAATTTACATAAGTATATGCATCGAAAAATCCACCTATTACAGTCAACAATAGACAAAAAGCTAATTGTTCATGAACCGGTAAGTTTTTGTTAATTAAAGTCTCTTTAAATTTCATAATAAAAAATACTTATCCTCCAATCTTTCCTAATCAAATATTGTTTCCCAATCTTCTATATTGTTATAACAATCAAAACACATTTTAATTTGATTAATTGTAGTTCTATTAGATGATAATTCAGGAAGGTTATCTAATGAGAAAAATTTTGCATCTAATGTTTCTGTATTATCTTTAAAATAATGATCAATATATTCACATAACACAAATATTTTCACCATTCCATATGGGAAATTAACATTATGATGTCTGTTATAATCGAAGACAGCTATTATCTTATTAGGATTTACAACTGCTCCTGCTTCTTCACTGGCTTCTTTAATTATATTTTCTCTAACACTACGGTTTACATCTTGGTAACCACCAGGTAATGCCCACTTCCCATCAATTTTTTCCTTAACTAATAATATCTCATTATCTCTTATTATAGCAGCTCTATTTTCAACTTTTGGTGTTTGGTATCCTATTTCACCAGCGAAATTAATTTTAACTTTTTCAGGAGAGATATTATATTTATAAGACAGCATCTCGCATGAAATTTCTCTTATTCTTTTAGATCTTTCTCTATCAAATTTATCTTTACTATAAGCTAATGAACATTGAGCTAAAAACTGTAATTCTTGCGCCCAGTTTTTCCAAACATTATCTTCATAAACTTTTACTACGTCTTCTATTTTTTTTACAAATATAGCATCTTTTACATCAAGAAAATCATAATCTGTTTGTAATAAAAATACATTAACAAGATTTTCACTTAAGTTATTTTTATCCGAAGTTAAATATAAAGTATTTTGCTCTATATCTGTATTGTTTTCACAAAATTCAAAGTTTATTCCATTTTTTAAAAAAAAATATTTTTTATGTCTTCTGTAACTTTGTATTCTAATGCAGAATCAATTAATAATTTTTTTGATACATAAATATAATTGCACCTCCAATATTATCATTTAATTATATCACATCTAAAAGAAATTTTTTTCTACTACATTCTTATAAATTACAAATAATTTTTAAAGAATATATCAAATACATATTCCCTTTACAATAATTTGTATAAAAAAATATAATAAACTTCTTGTAAGAATTTCTTATTAGTTGTATAATTAAAGTTGTAAGTTATCTTAAAGGAGGGGTTATCATGAAATATATTATTTCTTTATTTTTGGGCATTCATCTTCTCATTTATTGCAATATTTATTATTTCATCAATATTAGGAAGTAATGGACTATCAGGAGAAAATATGGTTCGTGACTGTTGTATTCTTTCTATAATATTTACAGCTTTTGTTGCTATATTAGAAGCAATCGGATTTGACAAAAAGCACAGTGAAAATTAATAATAAATAGTTTATAGAAAGTAGGTATTGTAGTTATTTACACTATTACCTACTTTTTTATATAGGAGTGTTAAATAATGGATATAATGTTAGCTACAATGTGTTATATTGATAATGGTGATAGCTTTCTTATGTTAAAACGTAATAAGAAAGAAAATGATATACATGAGGGATTAACTATAAGTGTTGGAGGAAAATTCGAACCTGGAGAAAGCCCTGAAGATTGCATAATCAGAGAGGTAAAAGAAGAAACAAATTTAGATATAATATCTCCAAAGTTAAGAGGTATTATTACTTTCCCTTCTTTTGATGGAGAAAAAGATTGGTATACATATGTTTTTACTGCTACAGAGTATACTGGAAGTATGATTGAAGACTGTAATGAGGGAGAATTAATCTGGGTGAAAAAAACAGAAATACAAAATATAAAAACCTGGGAAGGAGATTATATTTTTCTTGATTGGCTTGTAAAAAATAAACCTTTTTTCTCAGCAAAAATTTAATTATAAAAGATAATAAATTTATCGATTATACCGTTACTTTTTTTATGAATAAAGGAGATAAGAATGAATATTCAATTAGATAAAGTTTTTTTGAAGAAAGTTATGTTGTTAAAAAAATGTGAATAGTGCTGAAAATATGGGAAGTGGTGATTTAGCTGTACTTTCAACACCTAGTTTAGTTGCATTTATGGAAAATGCTGCGAAAAACTATTTAAATAAATTTTTACCTGAAGAAATGGGAAGTGTTGGAAGTAATATAAATATTGATCATATTGCACCTACTCTTATTGGAAATTCTATTACAGTTAGAGGAAAAAAATTACTGAAGTAATAAAAAGAAAAAAATTATTAAGTTCTCAATAGTAGCATATGAAAAAGATAAAAAAATTGGCAATGCAGAACATACTCGTGTTATTATAAATAATACGAAATTTTTTTAGAAAAAAACTAAATAATTAATATCAAAAAAAGCTACAGGATTTACACTCTGTAGCTTTTTTTAGTTGTATTTATTAAATACTATTTAATTTTTGTACAAGTTACAATTAAAATTCATTTGAAAAAATTAATTCTAAGAAATATTCTTTTAGAACTTTTATATAAGTTCCTTTCATACCTAAAGATTTAGATTCTATAATACCAGCACTCTCAAGTTTTCTAAGTGCGTTAACTATAACAGAACGAGTAATACCTACTCTATCAGCTATTTTACTTGCTATAAGTAATCCTTCAGTACCATCTAATTCTCTAAAAATATGTTCAATAGCTTCTTTTTCAGAATATGAAAGTGAGTTTATAGCCATATTCACCATGTCTTTATCACGAGCAATATTTTTCTCTTTGTCTTGTTTCTCATGCATTATTTCTATACCAACAACTGTTGATGCGTACTCAGCTAATACTAAATCATCTTCATTAAAATCGCTATCCATTCTACCGATAACAAGAGTTCCTAAACGTTCTCCACCACCCCTTATCGGTAATACAACAGTATATGAATTCCCTTCAAAACGCTCTTCTTCTTCTTCTGGAAAAATTGAAAGAGGATTTTGAAATGGAATATTTACTTTTGTAGCATATACTTTTAATGTAGCATCTAAATAAGCTTTTGGTACTTTTCTATCTCGTATTATTTTTTCCATACGCTCATTAGAATAATCAATTATTGAATCATATCCAAGTATACTACCTTCAGTATCTAGGATATAAACAACAGAATCTAGTATTGGACTAAGTCTCATGGCCATTGACTCGAAGTCTACATTTTCATGTCTTCCTTCTTGTAATATTGTACTAATTTTTCTTGTTTTTTGTAATAAACTTGCCATTTTTTTCTCCTTACAAAAATACTTCCTGAATCATTATAACACTTTTTTCAGAAAATTGTAAGACTTTTTTATAAAAATTTTTAATCAATTTTGAAATTTTTCTAAAATTTCTAACGATCTATTAGCATATCTTTCATATTTTTCTTTTTTATCTTTAATGCGCTCAGGTAATGGCTTAATTATACCAAAGTTTGCATTCATTGGTTGAAAATTCTTACTAGTATTATCGACTATATAATTTGCCATTGCTCCAATCATAGTTTCTGTAGGGAAGATTATTTGTTTATCTTCTTGATTATACAATGCGTTTAATGCAGCTACGATACCTGAAGCAGCACTTTCTACATATCCCTCTACTCCAGTCATTTGCCCTGCAAGTAAATATTTTTTTCTTCTTTTAATTTATATGTTTTTTCTAATAATTGTGGTGAATTTAAATAGGTATTTCTATGCATAACACCATATCTTACAATGTTCGCATTTTCTAATCCTGGTATCAAATTAATAATACGTTTTTGCTCTCCCCATTTTAAGTGTGTTTGGAATCCTACGATATTATATAGAGTACCTTCACTATTATCCTGTCTAAGTTGAACTACAGCATAAGGGCGTTTATCTGTTTTTGGATCTTCTAACCCAACAGGTTTCATTGGACCGAATAATAAAGTTTTTTCTCCTCGTTTAGCCATCTCTTCAAATGGCATACACCCTTCAAAATAAATCTCTTTTTCAAACTCTTTTAATGGAGCTGCCTCTGCAGTAATTAATGCATTATAGAAATTAAAAAATTCATCTTTTGTCATAGGACAATTTAAATACGCGGCTTCGCCTTTATCATATCTTGATTTTAAGTATACTTTATTCATATCAATTGAATCTTTTTCTATAATAGGTGCAGCTGCATCATAAAAGTATAACCCTTCCTGCTTAGTATAAGTTCTTATATCTTGACTCAATGCATCAGAAGTTAAGGGGCCAGTTGCAACTACAACTGGAATATCACCTTTTGGAATCTGTGTTATTTCTTCTTCTATTACATTAATATTTGGATGATTCTTTATAGTTTCTGTAATCATCTCAGAAAACTTATCTCTATCAACTGCTAATGCCCCACCAGCAGGTACTTGTGTGGCATCTGCACATTTTATAATTAAAGAATCTAATCTTCTCATTTCCTCTTTTAAAAGGCCAACAGCATTTGTAATATTATTAGCACGTAATGAATTTGAGCATACTAATTCTGCAAAATTTTGTGTCTTATGAGCTGGAGTCATTTTTTTTGGTCGCATTTCATATAAATCAACATTAACTCCTCTTTTAGCTAATTGCCATGCTGCTTCACTTCCTGCTAGCCCAGCACCTATTACTATTACTTTTTTTTCCATTAAATCTCTCTCTTTCTTTATAATAAATCTGAAAAATCTTCTTTAACAACTTTATCTTCACTTATGTCTTTAGTTATTACTTGTCCATTTTTATCAAATAAATATGTTTTAACTGATGCTAATGTTTCTTCAATTAACTCTGAATAATCATCTCGTGCTTCATATGATTTTATTTTTTCTAATCTTGGTCGAGTTTTTGGAGCTTTTGGAGTGAAGATTGTACAACAATCTTCAAATGGTAAATTCGAGATTTCTAGTGTATCAATATCCTGAGCTATTTTTATTATATCTACTTTATCCATAGTTAATAAAGGTCTTAAAACAGGTAGATTAGTTACCTCATTTATACAATTCATTGATTCTAAAGTTTGACTGGCAACTTGACCTAATGATTCTCCAGTTGCAATTGCTAAACACCCTTCTTTATAAGCCACTTCTTCAGCTATACGTAGCATAAATCTTCTAGTAGATGTCATAGTATAATTTGATGGTATTCTTTTTACAATTTCAGTTTGTAATTTTGTAAAATTAACAACATGAAGTTTAATTTTACCAACAACTTCACTAAGTTTAACTGTTAAATCAAATATTTTTTGAAGTGCTTCTTGTGATGTAAAAGGAGGAGATTGGAAATGAATCATCTCTACTTCAACACCTTTCACTTGTAAAGTATGAGCTGCAACTGGCGAATCTATTCCACCAGATAGTAATAACAACGCTTTTGATGATGTATTAACAGGAAAACCACCAACACCTTTAATAAAATCTGTGAAAATAAAGATTCCTTCACTTCTTACTTCGACATTTATAATGAAGTCTGGTTGTTTTACATTAACTTTTAAGTTCTTATAATTAATAAGGACATGACTACCAAAAATATTATTTAACTCGTTAGTATGAAATTCAAAGTTTTTATTTGGTCTTTTTGTCTGTATTTTAAATGTATATTCCTTATCTAATTTAGTTTGTAATAAATTATCAATTACTTTTTTGGCATCCTCTACATCTAATTTAGCACGTAAAACAGGTGAAAAATTATGTATTCCAGGAACCTTTTTTAATTTAGACATTATTTGTTCTACATCTTTTGTTACTATCTAAATGTATATACATTCTGTCGCGTTTAGTTTGAATATGAAAACCTTCTAATCCTTTAAGATTATAACGTATATTCTTTTGTAAGTTTTTTTAAAAAAATTCATTTCTATTACCAGATTTTAGTGTTAATTCACCGTATCTAATTATAATATGACTATATTCCACTTTCTATTACCTCTTTAAATTTTTTTATTGTACTCTTCTTTAAACACTTTAACAAATGTCTTTATTTCCTCTAGTTTAGTTTTATAAGAAAAACTAACTCGAATACTTCCTTCTATATTCTCTTTTGATAATCCTCTAGCATATAAAGCTTCATTCAGATGAAAAGTTTTTGATGAGCAAGCACTTGTTGTTGAGACCATTATTCCACGTTCATTAAGAGAATTTACAATAGCTTCTCCTTTTATCTTAGGTAGACTAATATTTATTATTGAATCTACATAATTATCATCTAATGGAGAATTAATAACAACGTGATTTATACTATCAAGTTCATTAATTATTAATTTTTAAATTCCCTATGTTTCTTTAAAACATCAGGTGTTCTTTCATATGACAATCTAAGTGCTTTTGCTAAACTTACCGCACCTGCTACATTAACTGTTCCACTACGAAGACCATTTTCTTGACCTCCACCAAATGTAATATTATGAACTGTTCTTCTTGATTTAAGATAAAGAACTCCTACGCCCTTTATACCATGAAATTTATGAGCAGAAATAGAATAGCTATCAATATCAGATAAGTTAATTTCTTTTTTTAAAACACCTTGAACACCATCAACATGAAAATGAACTTTTGGATATTCTTTTAAAAGTTCAACTATTTCTTTAATTGGTTGAACTCCTCCATAAACATTATTTACGTGCATTACACTAAGTAAAATTGTTTCTTTCGTAAGGAGTGATTTTAGATGATTTAAATCTATTAGACCATTACTATCTACATTAAGATAATCTAAAATAAACCCTCTTCTTTCTAGTTCTCTATATGTCTCTAAAACAGAAGGATGTTCTATTTTTGAAACTATTATTCTATTACCAAAGTCTTTTTTATGCTCCACTGAACCTATAATAGCTATATTATTACTTTCTGTTGCACATGAAGTAAAATATATTGTTTCTTTTTTTACTTTTAGTATGTCTGCTACTTGTTTACGTGCAGCATCTAATAATTTATTAGTTGTCTTTCCAAATTTATTAATACTAGCTGGATTCCCATAATAATTATCATTGACTTCAACAAAAGTTTCCAATACTTCTTTATAAGGTTTTTGTTGTCGCACAATTATCTAAATATATCATTTTCGACACCTTCCCCTAATTTTAAATTTAAATTAAAATTTATTTTTTTACAAATCACTATAAAAGTATATAACAAATATTAGGTTTAATCAATAAAAACCAATCATAAACAAATATTCATAAGTTAATTAATTAATAAAAATAACGACCATTAAAAAGTCAAATTTAAATTATAACTTTTTAAAGGTCGTATCATTTTTTTAGTTTAATTAGTTGTTGTTTACAACATCTTTTTAAAATTTGATCCCATTTTTGGTAAATATCTATCTACTCTTATGGCACGATCACTATCAGTTCCTAAAATATTATGTGATGTAGAAGCTAAAATTACTATTACTCCATCAACATAAAATTCATAAGAAAATATTGTTTTTATACCATTGTGTTTCTCAATCCATGTTTTGATGAAAATATCAGTATTTTCGAAACGAATATTGCTTTTAATTGAATATTTAACATCAATATCAGCATAGTATAAGTCATAATCAATTAATGAATCAATATCGATTCCTAAACCATTTAGATAATATTTTTTTAGCTAAATTAAGCCAATCATATATGTATTTATTATCTAAATAACCAGCACTATTAAAAAAATTTTTTTCTAATTTAAACTTTATAGTCTTTTTCGTACATATTATTTCTCCTTTTCTATCAAATCAGAAATGCGTTGCATCAATATTTCAGTAATTTCATCATGGCTTTTCCCTTCTTCTTTCAAAGCATACGCATCTATTTCATCACCGACTACTAATTTAATTCTAGAAAATAATCTAAAGTTTTTATTAGGGATTATTGCAAATGGAATTATCTTTGTTCTAGCCCTAGAAGCTATAAATGAAGCTCCATTATGTGATTCACCTAAATCTAAATCTTTAGAGTGTGATCGTGTTCCTTCTGGGAAAATTCCTACAATCTCTCCCTCTTTTAATAATTTAATACTTTGATTAATAGCAGTTCTGTCAAATGTACCTCTTTTAATTGGTATAGCACCTGTAGCTTTTAAAGTTTGTTTTATAAAAAATATTTTAAATAACTCTTCTTTAGCCATAAAACGTATTTCTTTATTAAAAAATGCTGGGAACAATAATGGATCATGATTACTTAGATGATTCCCGGAAATAACAACACCTTTAGCATTTTCTATTTTTTTCCCCATTAACTATCGTAACTTTATAAAATAATCTATAAAATAATTTTTAACGAAGCTTTTTACAAAATTATACATGTCTTTCTCCTATTTATTATAAATTTTCTTTAAATTTAATCAGTTCAATCATCTTTTCTACAACTTGATCAATCGTTAATTCTGTAGTATCAATTAAAATTGCAGAATCTACTTTAATTAAGGGTGCAATATCACGATTCTCATCTTGGTAGTCTCGTGCTTTTATTTCCTCTTTAACTTTTTCATAATTAACATCAGTTATCCCTTGTCGTTCAAAATCCAAAACTCGTCTACGAGCTCTTTCTTCTACTGAAGCAGTTAAAAATATTTTTACGTCAGCATTTGGTAAGACAACAGATGCAATATCTCGACCATCCATTATTATGTTATTACTTTTTGCTAAATTTCTTTGTGTATCTATTAGAAACTCTCTTACTGCTGGAGATTTTGCAAATAAAGATGTAAATTTTGAAACCTCTGCAGTTCTTATTTTTTCGCTAACATCTTCTCCATTTATGAACACATATTGTTTTTTATCAATAAACTTAACATCAAATTTAAGAGTAGATAAAAACTTTATTATTTTATCTTCATTTAGTTCTTTTAAATCATTATTTAAAAAATTATAAGTTATTGCTCTGTACATAGCACCAGTATCAACGTAGTTATACCCAAGTTTTTCCGCAACCATTTTTGTTATCGTGCTTTTTCCTGAACCAGCAGGGCCATCAACTGCTACTGATATATATTTCATAATTTACCTCTCAGACAAATTTTTTCATTATCAATTATAGCACAAAGTAGCCTTAAACACTAGTTTTAATAACAAAATATTTTATATTTACCCTAATTACGATTATATTTTTGCATTGAGTAACAAAATCGTTATTTTAGCTTTAATCCTGCTAATTTAGCTAGTGCATTATTTTCTAATTTTTCTTGTTTCATATATTTTTTCATATCAACTCTACTAGCTTTGTCTTTTTTATTATTTTTAATTTTTTTATCTAATTCTTTTTGTTTAATTGAGTTACCACATTGACATCTATATGTAGCATTTTCACCACTACCGAATAATGTCATTTTTTTATGACAATTTTCACATCTTAAATTAGTTAATCTGCTTAATACTTTTTTATTTCTACATTTTGGATTTGAACATTTTAATAATTTTGTTCCCTTCTTATCTACTTCAAGCATAAAACTATCGCATTCTTCACATTTTTTTGCCGCTTATATTATCATGTTTAAATTTATCTTCACTATTTTTTTAATTTCATTAATACAATCATGTGTATACCTTTTTATATCATTTAAAAACTTTTCTTTTGAAAGTTTATTCTTTGCTATACTATCTAACTGTTTTTCCCAAACTGCTGTTAATGATGGGCTCTTCAAATTTTTAGGAACTAAATTTAATAACTGTTTAGCCTTATTAGTAGTTTTAATCTTACCATTATCTAAAATTAGATAATCATTACTAAACAATTTCTCTAGTATATCCGCTCTTGTAGCTACTGTACCGATACCATTTGTTTCTTTTAATATTTTTCTTTCTTTTATCATCTTCAACAAATTCAAATGGATTCTCCATCGCATATATTAAGCTTCCTTCGGTATAGTAACTAGGAGGTGTGGTTTGTTTTTTATTATAGATAAGTGAGTCTAATTTGTATTCATTTTTTTATCTAAAGAAACATTTTTTTATTATTAAGATCTTCTTTACTTAATACTTTATATCCCCTCTTCCAAAACCTTAATCCCTTTTGCTATAAATTCTTTATTTTCTAATTTAAATAAATATGTTGTCTCAATATATCTATATTCCGGAAGAAGATTTTCTAAAAATCTTTTTGATACTAAATTATATATTTTGAACTCTAAATCCGATAAAGCCATATAGTTAGGCCTTTGTTCAGTAGGTATAATAGCATGGTGATCACTAACCTTAGAATTATTTATTATTCTTTTAGTATTAAATTCTTTTTTCTTTCAATAACTTAGCAGTTATATCTTTATAATCTCCACCAATAGCTGCGACCCTTTCAGATATTGTATTTTTTTCATATCTGAAGTTAAATATCTACTATCAGTTCTAGGATATGTTAGTACTTTTATGCTTTTTCATATAAACTTTGAACAATATTCAAAGTTTGTTTTTGGAGAAAGTCCAAATAACGCACTTGATAGTTGTTGAATATCAGTAAGATTAAATAAAGGTTTAGGAGCAGAAGATTTCGTCTTTATAATTACATCACTTAACTTAATTATTTTATCCTGATTTTCTTTAATAAATCTCTCAGCTTTTTCTATACTATACTCACTATTATTACAGCTAAATTTGATATCTTTTACTTGTGCTTCAAAATTAAAGTAATCACGCGGTTTAAATTTTTTTATCTTCTCTTCTCTTTCCAAAACCATTTGTAACGTAGGAGTTTGGACACGACCACAATTTAATGAAGCATTGTATTTTAATGTTAGAGCTCTAGAAGCATTAATTCCTACAAGCCAATCTGCATTTGCTCTAGCAACTCCTGAATGATATAAACCTAAATAATCATTTCCATTTTTCAAATTGTTAAAACCATTTTTTATAGCTTTATCTGTAACAGATGAAATCCAAAGACGTTTAACATCCTTTTCACACCTAGCTTTTTCTAAAATATATCTAGCAACAAGCTCACCTTCTCTACCAGCATCAGTAGCAATAATTATCTCACTTACATCTTTTCTATTCAATGCATTTTCAACAATTTTATACTGTTTATATGTTTTTTTTATGACTTCTGTTTTCATATACTTTGGTATCATAGGTAATTTTTCTAACCCAATATTGTTAAACTCTTTATATTTATCTGGAGTTTGTAATGTAACTAAATGTCCTAAAGCCCATGTTACTATATATTTATCACCTTCAAGGCATCCATTCTTATTTTGTTTTGCACCCAAATTTCTCGCTATATCACGAGCTACTGATGGTTTTTCACATAGAACCACACTTTTCATTTTTTTTCCTCACTATGTTTATTATTTTATATACTTAGGTATATTATAATAGAAAATCAATAAAATAACTAGTAGCAGTGTATAATCACTATCATCTATTATTTTATTTATTTGTAAATTTCTTTTTAAAATATTATAATTTTTATAACAAACAAGGAGGAATAATCTAATGAAACTATACCTAGCTGGTGCATTATTTAATGAAGCTGAAATTGCTCAAAGATTAAAGAAGGAAAATTATTAAATGAAAGATTTGGAGAAAAATTATCTATATTTAATCCAATAGAACAACCATTTAACGAAGATAAACAAACCCTACCTACTCCACAAGATATTTTTAATGGTGATACAAACGCTGTAGAGAACTGTGATATTTTCTTAGCCGATGTTACTAATGAAGATAGTGGTGTTATGGTTGAATTAGGAATAGCGATTGCATTAAATAAAAAAATTATAGCAATAAATTCTGATATAAGATTAAAATCTGCAAATAAATATGAAATTCCTAGTTACGCTATGAATCACTACGTACTTGGAGGTGTACTAAAGCATGGTAAATTAGTTTATAGTTTTGAAGAAGCCTTAGATGAATTAGAAAGTCTATTTTGTTTAAGTAAAAAGATATAGATAATAAAGAAATGAGATATGATTAATTCATATCTCATTTGCTTTTTTATATTGGTTATTTCCATAAATCTTCAAGTAGGTGTGTTTGTGTTCTGTCAGGTCCAGTTGAGAATACAGAAATTTTAACTCCTACTAATTCTTCGATTTTTTCTAAGTATTTTCTTGCATTTTCAGGTAATTCTTCTAATGATGTTACTCCAGTTATATCTTCTTCAAATCCTGGTAATGTTTCATATATTGGTTTACAATCTTTAATAATATTTTCATTTGCTGGATATTCAGTCAAGATTTCACCTTTGTAATCATAAGATGTACAAATCTTGATTTCTTTAAGTCCTGTAAGTACATCTAAACAGTTTACTGATAAATTAGTTAATCCTGATACACGCGCAGAGTGACGCATTACAACAGTGTCAAACCAACCAATACGACGTGGGACGTTTTGTTACAGTACCATATTCATTTCCTACCTCACGAATAGTATCCCCTACCTCATCAAATAACTCAGTTGGGAATGGACCGTCACCTACACGAGATGTATAAGCTTTTGAAATACCTAAAACTTTAAGTCCTTTAGTCGGAACAAAACCATTACCTATTGTTACTCCTCCCGCACTTGGATTAGATGATGTTACATATGGATATGTCCCATGATCGATGTCTAACATAACACCTTGAGCACCTTCAAATAAAATATTTTTATTTTCTTTTTGTGCATCTTCTAACACTTTAGATGTATCAGTAACATATTGAGCTAATTTTTTACCATATTCAAAATATTCATTGAAAATTTCTTCAACAGTAAATCCATCAACACCATAGATTTTTTCAAATACTTCATTTTTTTCTACTAAATTAAGTTCTAATTTCTTTTTAAATAATTCTTCATCTAATAAATCTGCTATACGAATACCACAACGTTTGTATTTATCTACATAACATGGACCAATACCTTTTTTTGTAGTACCTATTTTATTTTCACCACGACGCGCTTCTTCAACTTCATCTAATTTAAGGTGATATGGAAGTACTACATGAGCTCTATTAGATATACGTAACCCATTACAAGTTACTCCACTTTCTTTTAGTCTATCAATTTCTCCACAAATCCATTTAGGATCAACTACTAACCCATTTCCGATTACAGATAGTTTTTGATCATTAAAAATACCAGAAGGAATTAGTTGAAGTTTATATGTTTTTCCATCAAATTTAATTGTGTGACCTGCATTATTACCACCTTGATAACGAGCGATTACATCAGCACGTTCTGCTAGAAAATCAGTAATTTTACCTTTCCCTTCATCTCCCCATTGTGAACCTACTACTACGATTATTGACATTAATTACGCCTCCTGAAAGCAATTATTTTATCCATTAACTATTATACCATAAATCTACCTAATTGCGAACGCTTTTTTATAAATTATTAAAAAATTAGTCTAATATACAAACAATTAGAATATATTTTTTTATTTATCTTTATTATTATATCTATTAAATTAAATAAATTAAATACAATAAAAGTAATTTCATTATAAAATTAAAAGAAGTTAGAAATTATTCTAACTTCTTTTTACTATTAAAATATACCTAATATTGTTTCTGTTTCTTCATCAATATCAATATTTAAAGCACTTGGTACTTTAGGTAGACCAGGCATAGTTAACACTTTATTTGCATAAGCTACGACAAATCCTGCACCACTTCTTAGTTTAACATCATTAATTGTAATCTTAAATCCTGTTGGTCTTCCTTTAATTTTAGCATTATCAGTAAGTGAAACAGGAGTTTTCGCCATACAAACAGGTAAATTTTTAAATCCTAGTGATTCAATTCTTTCTATTTCTTTTAATACTTCATCAGAGTAGTTAACTCCATCAGCTCCATAAATTTCACAACATACTGTATTTATTTTATCAACAATTGATTCTTCATCTTTATATAAAAGTTGTAATTCTTTGTCGTTATTTTCTACTGCTTTCACAACTTTTTCTGCTAGATCTATTCCACCTAAGCCACCTTTTTCCCATACTTCTGTACGAGAAAATTCTACACCTTGTTCTCTAGCCCACTCTTCAAGGAATGCTAATTCTTTTTCAGTATCAGTAACAAAAACATTTAAAGCTACTACTATAGGCAAATTGAATTTTCTTAAATTTTCTATATGTTTCTCTAAGTTTTGTACACCTTTTGCAAGTGCTTCAAGATTTTCTTCCTTTAAGATCTTTTTCTTCAATATCACCATGTAATTTTAGTGCTTTTACAGTTGCTACAACCACGGCTGCTTTTGGTTTTAAACCAGACTTACGACACTTAATATCTAAGAATTTTTCAGCTCCTAAATCAGCTCCAAAACCAGCTTCAGTAATTACATAATCCGCATATTTTAGTGCTGTTTTAGTAGCTAAAATAGAATTACATCCGTGTGCAATATTTGCAAAAGGTCCACCATGAATTATTGCAGGATTATTTTCCAATGTTTGAACAATATTTGGTTTAATTGCATCTTTTAATAAAGAAGTAATAACACCTTCTATTTTTAGATCTTTAACGTAAACAGGTTCCCCTTTTTTATTATACGCTACTAAAATATTTTTTAGTTTTTCTTTTAAATCACCTAAGCTCTCAGAAAGGCATAAAATCGCCATTATTTCACTTGCTACTGTGATATCAAAACCATCATTTCTTTCTAAATCTGTTCCTGCATTAATTTTAATATGTCTTAAATCACGTGCGTTCATATCCATTACACGATTAAAGACAATTTTATCAATTTCCAATTCGTTACCTTGGAATACATGATTATTAACTAAAACTGCAATCGCATTATGAGCAGTTGTGATAGCATGCATATCTCCAGTAAAATGTAGATTAATATCTTCCATTGGTACCACTTGCGCATACCCACCACCAGCAGCTCCTCCTTTTCTTCCTAAAACAGGTCCTAAAGAAGGTTCACGAAGAGCAACACATGATTTTTTACCAATTCTATTTAGAGCATCAGATAATCCAATTGTAACAGTAGATTTTCCTTCACCACTAGAAGTTGGGTTAATTGATGTAACTAATACTAAGTTAGCATCTTCTCTAATATCTTTTTTAATATTTTTAGTTTGTATTTTAGCTTTGTGATTACCATATAAAATTAAGTCTTCACTATTTATTCCTAATTTTGCAGCAACATCTGCTATATGTTTTTTTTCACATTCATTTGAAATTTGAAAGTCTGATTTCATTTCTTTACCTCACTTTTTGGGGGATTTTATATTTTATAAATTATTAATTATTAATCTTCTAAACCTGGAATACGTTTATAGATTTTATCAATATTTACTAGATGAACATTTAAATCAAAGCAACTATCTAAAACTTCTTTAGAAACTACTTCTTTTATTGTTTCATTTTCTTCTAGTAAATCTCTAAATGGTATACCCTCGAACCATGATTTCATAGCTAATGGTTGAACCAAATCATAAGCTTCTTCTCTAGAAAAACCATATTTTTCTATTAAATTACTCATTGTTCTTTGAGCAAAAATAACACCATTTGTTGCATATATATTTTTTATCATATTATCAGTAAATACAGTTAAGTTTTTCACAACATTTGTAAATCGATTTAACATATAATCTAATAATGTAGTTGCATCACTACTTAGTATACGCTCTGCACTAGAATGAGATATATCTCTTTCATGCCATAATGGAATATTTTCATACGCCGCAATCATATACCCACGCATAATTCTAGCACAACCTGCCATATTTTCGCTAGAAATTGGATTGCGTTTATGTGGCATAGCACTCGATCCTTTTTGATTTTTTGAGAAAAATTCTTCAGCTTCTCTAACTTCTGTACGTTGAAGATGCCTAATTTCAACACCCAATTTTTTCTATAGAACTAGCTATTAATGCTAAAGTTGAATAGTAATCAGCATGTCTATCTCTTTGTAGTGTTTGAGTAGAAATATTACTTGATTCGATTCCTAATTTTTTACAAACATAGTCTTGCACTTCTGGTGGAGTATTAGAAAACGTTCCAACAGCACCTGAAATTTTTCCAACTTCTATAATTTTTCTAACTTCTTTAAATCGTTTAATGTGACGATTAAACTCATCATAGTAAAGCGCAAATTTAAGTCCAAAACTACTAATATCAGCGTGGACACCATGAGTTCTTCCGATGCATGGAGTAAATTTAAATTCTAGTGCTTTCTCTTTTAGCACTTCTTGAAATTTAAGTAAATCAGCTAAAATAATATCATTAGCTTGTTTATATAAATATCCATACGCGGTATCTACAACATCAGTTGATGTAAGCCCATAATGAACCCATTTTTTTTCATCACCTAAATAACTAGAAACATTTCTTGTAAAGGCCACAATATCATGTTTAGTTTCTTTCTCTAATTCTAAAATACCAGGCAGATCAAATTTTGCATTAGCGAAATAGCTTTCTCTACATCTTCTTTTGGCACAACACCTAATGTACTCCATGCTTCTGTCGCATACAGTTCTACCTCTAAATAAGCCTTAAAACGATTTTCATCACTGAAAATACTTCTCATAGGTTCTCTACTATATCTTTCTATCATTAAAATGTCTCCTAGATTTTATTATTTTCTAATCATTATCTTATTACTAAGATAATTTATTCTATAACGATAAATGTCCGATATCTGTTCGGAAAAATAAATCATCACATTCAATTTTTCCTATTTCATTATATACTTTTTCACGTGCTTCTTGCAAGTCTTTACCATTTGCACAAACAATTAAAACACGTCCTCCATTTACAGTTATATTACCATCTTTCTCTTTAGTTCCCATATGAAATATTGGTGTATTTACTTTCTAAACCTTTGATTATAGCACCTTTCTCACTTTTTTCTGGGTATCCTTTTGCCGCTAAAACTACTCCGATATAAGCATCGCTTTTCCACTTAAGATCTAAGTCTTTTCCATCAATAATATTATTAGCGATATCATATAAACTACTATCTAGTTTTAATAATAATACTTCACATTCTGGATCACCAAATCGAACGTTAAATTCGATAGTTTTAACTCCATCACTACATTTTATTAATCCGGCATATAAAATACCATAAAATGGCATTCCTTCATTACTCATTGCATCAACCATAGGTTGCACTACTTTCTGTACACCTTCTTCTATATCTTCTTTTGTTATTTTTCTTAACGGACAATAAGCTCCCATGCCACCAGTATTTAAACCTTCATCATTGTCAAAAGCACGCTTATGATCTTGAGCTATTTCCATAGGATATACTTTTTTATCTGACACAAAGCACATTAATGAGAATTCTTCACCTTGTAAAAATTCTTCAATCACCACACTTGCTCCAGCTTTACTAAATTTTGCATTGCACATCATCTCTTTTAGTTCAAACTGTGCTTCTTCAATTGTCTCAGCAATAATAACACCTTTCCCTGCAGCCAAACCATCTGCTTTTAAAACAATAGGTGCTTTTTGATTAGACAAATACTCACTAGCTGTATCATAATCGCTAAAACTTTCATATTTTGCAGTAGGAATATTATATTTTTTCATCATCATCTTTGAAAAAACTTTACTACCTTCTAATTGAGCGGCTTTTTTGTTTGGACCAAATGCTCTAATACCTTTTTCCTGCAATACGTCTACTAATCCATTTACTAATGGTACCTCTGGTCCAACAAAAACTAAGTCAATGTTATTATTTAGACAAAAGTCTGGTATTTCTTGTTCAGAAATAGTTAAACATGTTCCAAATTTGTTAACAGCTGGATTTACTCCAACCATATAGATTTCATGTCCTTCTTGTTTAAATTTATAGGCGATAGCGTGCTCTCTTCCACCAGCACCTACTACTAATACCTTAGCCATATTAGTGTTTAAAGTGACGAATTTTACTAAATACCATCGCCACACCTTTCTCATTACATGCATCAATACTCTCTTGGTCTCTTATTGAACCTCCAGGTTGTACGATTGCTGCAATGTTATAATCTGCTGCAAGATCAGCACTATCTCTCATTGGGAAAAATGCATCTGAAGCGAGAACTGCACCTTCAGCTTTTTTGCCAGCTTGTTCGAGAGCGATTTTACATGAGCCAACACGATTCATTTGTCCAGCACCAATTCCCAATGTTTGACCATCTTTAACTACGACTATTGCATTTGATTTAACATGTTTTACTACTTTCAATCCAAATTCTAAATCTCTTTTTTGTTCAGGCGTAATTTTTTTCTCTGTTACATTTTCAAATTCATCTGCTAATTTATTGTTAAAATCTTGAACTAAAATACCACCACGAACACTCTTAATTTGTTTTTCATGATTATTGTATTTTTAGTACCTAATTTATATATACGTAGATTTTTCTTTTTAGTTAAAATTTCTAAAGCTTCTTCATCATAGTCATCCGCTAAAATTATTTCTAAGAATATACCATGCATTTTTTCAGCAGTTTGTTTATCTACTCTTCCATTAACAGCTACAATTCCTCCGAAGATTGAAACAGGATCTGCTTCATATGCACGTGAATATGCTTCGAAAACAGTTTCACCTATTGCTACACCACATGGATTCATATGTTTTACAGCTACACAAGCAGTTTCATTAAATTCTGAAAGAATATCAAGAGCAGCAGATGCATCTTGGATATTATTGTATGACATAGCTTTCCCATGTAATTGAACAGCATTTTGAAGTGCATAACTTTCATTGTTATCTTGAGTGTAGTGAAATGCTTTTTGATGAGGATTTTCACCATAACGTAATGTTTCTTCAAGTTTATACGATAATGTTAGTTTTTCAGGAACTAAGTTATCTACTTTATTGAAATAGTTTGCTATTGCTGCATCATAACTTGCTGTAGTATTAAATACTTTAATTGCTAATGATCTACGCGTTGACAAAGTAATTCCACCATTATTTAACTCTTCTAAAATTAAATCATAATCATTTTATATCAGTTACTACCGTTACATCATTAAAATTTTTTGCGGCACTACGTAACATGCTAGGTCCACCAATATCAATATTTTCAATTATTTCTTCTTCCGAAACTCCTTCTTTTTTAATCGTTTCTTCAAATGGATAAAGGTTAACACATACTAAATCTATATATTCAATATTATTTTCTTTTACATGTTTGCTATGTAATTCATTACCACGTTTTGATAATAATCCACCATGAATTTTAGGATGAAGTGTTTTAACTCTTCCTTCTAAAATTTCAGGAAAATTAGTAACATCTTCAATACTTATACAATTTACACCATTATTTTTTAAATGTGTATATGTACCTCCCTGTGCTTATTATTTCAAAACCGAATTTCTCTAATCCTTTAGCAAATTCTACAATATTTGATTTATCACTTACACTTATTAATGCTCTTTTCGTCATAGTGCCTCCTTAATTAGTTCTAAAAATTACTTTTTGGATATAGTTCATGTTCTAAACCATGAATTCTATTTGTTACTGATTCTAATGTTTCATTTTTCTTTAACTGTTAGAAATGTTTGTTCTATAACTTCTCCACCATCTAATTCTTCATTCACATAATGTATACTTATTCCAATTTCCTTATCACCCGCATTATATGCTTGAGCAATTGCATCTTTTTCCTTTATATTTTTGGTAATAATGATGGATGAAGGTTTAGAATTGTTTTTCTTATAATTTTTCTAGAAAATATGGAGATATTATTCTCATATAACCAGCTAAAAAGATATAATCTAAATCTTTTACTTGTTCTATTATTGCTTTTTTCATAATCTTCTTTAGAATTGTAATCACGAGCTGCAAATACAAATGTTTTTAATACCGCGATCTTCAGCTTTTTTTAATAACTGCTGCTCCTGGTCTATCACAAACTAGTAACTCTATATCCATTATTTCTTTTTAGTCTTGGGTCATCAGCAATTCTTTCAAAATTACTTCCAGTTCCTGATGCAAAATATAGCTACCTTTTTTTCTTCATATTATTTCTATTCCACTTTCATTAACAACTTCACCTAAAAACAAAACCATTTTTCAAGTAATGATAATGCTTTTATCTACATCTTCTTTATTGACCACTAATGCCATTCCTACACCCATATTAAAGATATTATACATTTCCTCTTCGTCGATTCCACCTTTTTTTCTTGAAGATATCTAAATATTTCAGGAACTTCATAAGAATTTTTATTAATTTTCATACCTAACCCTTTTGCTAAACATCTAGGTAAGTTTTCATGGAATCCTCCTCCTGTAATATGAGCAATACCAGCTACCTTAACTTCTCGTAATACTCTTAGAACTTCTTTAACATATATTTTTGTAGGAGTTAATAATGTTTTACCTACAGTACTATTCCCAAATTTTTCATTTAAACTGATATTATTATCATTTAAAATTTTTCTAACAAGAGAAAAACCATTTGAATGAACTCCGCTAGAAGGTAATCCGATTACCACTTGTCCTGCTTTAGTATTTTCTGGACTTAATAAGTTTTCTTTCTCAGCAGCACCGACACAAAATCCTGCAATATCATATTCTCCATCCTCATAGAAACCAGCCATTTCAGCAGTTTCTCCTCCAACAATAGCACATCCTGCTTGCACACAACCTTCTGCTACCCCTTCAACAATAGATTCAACCTGCTCAGGATAATTCTTTCCAACTGCTAAATAATCTAGGAAAAACAAAGGTTGTGCACCTTGAGCAAGAATATCATTAGCACACATAGCTACTACATCAATTCCTATTGTGTTGTGAATATTAAGTTCAAAAGCTAATTTTAATTTTGTACCAACTCCATCTGTCCCACTTACTAATACCGGATTTTTAAAATCATAAACACTTAAATCAAATGCTCCACCGAATCCTCCAATAGCAGAAAGCATACCTAGGTTTTTAGTTCTTGCAACATGTTTTTTTATAAGTTCTACTGATTTATATCCAGCTTCTAAGCTTACACCACTCTCTTCATATTTCTTACTCATTTGTTTTACCCCTTTCTTTTAAAAAGTTCTTCTGTATTTCTGTCATTGAATTAATATATGCTTTTTCATAATCATATAATCCTGCTGCATAATGTCCATTAAAGCAATCCATACATAGACCTGTATAAGGTCCTTCATAATTTAAACCTATTGATTCTATTAATCCATCTTCACTTAGAAAACCTAAAGAGTCAGCTCCAATAATCTCACAAATTTCTTCTTGTGTTTTATTTGCTGAAATCAATTCCTCTGTTGTTGAAATGTCAATTCCATAGAAACTTGGAAAAATTAACGGTGGTGCCGCAATTCTTACATGGACTTCTCTTGCCCCTGCTTCTTTTAATAACTGCACTATACGTTTACTTGTAGTTCCCCTTACAATAGAGTCATCAACAAGCACAATACTTTTTCCTCGTACTACACTTTTAACTGCTGATAACTTCATTCTAACACCTTGTTCTCTTAATTCTTGAGTAGGTTGAATAAATGTTCTAGCGACATACTGATTCTTAATTAGTCCCATTTCATAAGGTAATCCACTTGCCTCAGCATATCCACTAGCAGCAGATAACGAAGAGTTTGGAACACCTATAACCATGTCTGCATCAGGAGTTGGTTGTTCTTTTGCAAGACGTCTACCTGTATTTTTTCTTGCAGTGTGCACATTGACTCCAGCAATATCTGAGTCAGGTCTTGCAAAATATACATATTCCATTGCTGCAATCGCTACTGAGGTATCATCTGTATATTTCTCTAGTCTAATTCCATTATCATCAATAATAACTAATTCACCAGCCCCAACATTGCACACAAATTCTGCACCCACAACATCAATTGCACATGTTTCACTAGCCGCAACATAAGCTCCATTTTTCATTTTTCCAATAGCTAATGGTCTTAGACTGTTAGGATCTACTGCACCATATAATCCATCTTTTGTAAGGATAAGAAAAGTAAAACCACCTTTAATTTGGTTTAAACTTTCTTTAATTTGTTCTTTAAGAGTTTCTTTTGAACTTCTGCGAATTAGATGAATTAATACCTCAGTATCAGAAGATGAATGGAATATTGCTCCATCTTTTTCTAGCTCTCTTCTTAATGATTTAGCATTAATTAAATTCCCATTATGGCAAAGTCCAATGCTCATATCATAAAAATGAAATAGAAATGGTTGTATATTTTGAATATTGTTACTTCCAGATGTTGCATATCTTACATGCCCAATTGCACTTGACCCAGTTAATCTTTCTAGTTTTTCTTTATTTTTAAAAACTTCTGATACTAAACCTAAATCTCTATGTCCATTCAAGATTTTTCTATCTGTTGCAACTATTCCTGCTCCTTCTTGTCCACGATGTTGTAAACTATGTAATCCGAAATAAGTAACATTACTTGCTTCTGGATGTCCCCATATTCCAAACACACCACATTCTTCATTAAGCCCTCGCATCTTCTAATCTCCTTAATACTTCTTCGTAAGCTTCCATTACAGAACCTAAGTCTCTTCTGAATCTATCTTTGTCCAGTTTTTCGTTTGTATCTTTATCCCATAAACGACAAGTATCTGGAGAAATTTCATCAGCTAAAATAATTTTACCGTTTTTATCTTTTCCAAATTCTATTTTAAAATCAACTAAAACTAGATTGGCTTCTAAATATAATTTTTGTAAAAGTGAATTAATTTTTAGTGCTTGTTCTTTAATATTAGCAAGTTCATCTTCTGTAACTATTTCTAGTGCAACAGCATGATCATCATTTATTAAAGGATCATTTAGTTCGTCATTTTTATAACTCAACTCAAATACTGGTTTTTTAAGTTTTTTACCTTCTTCAAGTCCATATTTTTTTGCCATTGAACCAGCTACAATATTTCTAACAATAACTTCTAACGGAATTATAGTGACATGTTTACAAATTTGATCAGTTTCATTAACTTTTTTTATAAAGTGAGTCTCAACTCCAGATTTTTCAAGATATTCAAAGATAAGTGAAGTTATAGTATTATTAAACACACCTTTGCCTTCGAATTCTTCTTTCTTAACTCCATTAAATGCTGTAGCACTATTTTTATAATGCACATAAATTTCATCATTATTTTCACATTCAAATAATTGTTTTAGCTTTTCCTTCATATAATAATTTCATTTTATTTTTCCCCTTTGAAATAATTTACACCATTTTTAAAGATATCTTGCTTAACTTTTATTGTATTTGTTTTATATAAAGTATCCCCATATCTTTCACTATGACCCATTTTTCCTAATATTAGTCCATCTTCACTTACTAATCCTTCAGCTGCTAATAATGAACCATTTGGATTGAATTTACCATTTAATGTAGCATTACCATTAAATCACAATACTGGAATGCTACCAAATGTTTAAATTTATCAATATTTAATCCTACTACTTTACCTTCACCATGACTGAATACTATCTCATGCTCATCACCGATATTAAAGTCCTGTAGCCAAGGTGAATTTGTATTTGAGACTCTAGTAAAGGCAGTTGTTGAAATATGTTCGTAACTGTCATTTCTGTATAAAGTTAGATCCTCTTTATCTAATTCACGTACTTCTCCGTATGGAAGTAATCCTGATTTAAGTAAAGCTTGGAATCCATTACAGATACCTAATATTAATTTTTTCTCAGCTAAATGTTGGTGTATAGCGTCTTTAACTTTTTTATTTTTTAGGAAGTTAACTATATATTTTGCACTACCATCAGGTTCATCACCACTTGAAAAACCACCCGGGAACATTATAATATGAGATTTTTTAATTTCATTTACAAATTCATTAATTGATTCTTCTATATCATTTTCTCTAGTATTTCTTATAACAACTGTTGTTGGAGAAGCACCTGCATCTATAAATGCTTTTTCACTATCGTATTCACAGTTTGTTCCTGGGAATACTGGAATTACTACTTTAACTTCTTCAATATATTCTGGATAGTATTTACGTTCAATATTTTCAGTATGTAAGTTCTCTACTGTACCTTTTTCTTCATTTTGGTGAATTGGATAAATTTCATTCAATGTTGAAGTATATGCATCATAAATATCTTTATGCATAAATACTTCATTATTTATAATAATTCTACTACTTACTCTTCCAATTTCTTCAAATGGTAATTCTGAATTTGCTTCTACTACTATTGAAGCTGGATCAAAATTAAGTATATTTTCTTTATTAACCTCAAAACCTAAGTCATTACCTAATGACATTTTCACTAATGAAGCGGCTAAACTACCTTCTTCTTGAACATAAGCAGATACAATTTTACCTTCTTTAATATATTTATGAACTAATTCATAGTTATCTAATGTACTAGCAATATTTGGATAACCTTTTTCATCTTTAACAACTGGGATATAATATAGTTTATTTCCGACAGTTTTTAATTCTGGAGTTATTACATCATTAATTTTTATTGGGGCACATGCAAATGAAATCAAAGTCTCTACTACATTTAAATCATTAAAAGTACCAGACATACTATCTTTTCCACCTATACTCGGACGTCCAATTTCTTGTTGAGCATAAATACTTCCTAGTAAACTTTGAGTAACTTTACCCCATTTAGTTTCATCTTTACCAAGTTTCGAAATACTCTTGGAATGAGAAATATAAGCTCTCTTTTGTCCCACCAACTGCATATACTTTTGCTACTGATTCTAGTACAGCATAAATTGATGATAAAAATGGTGAGTAATGAGATATTTTTGGTATAAATCCATAAGTTAAGATAGTCGCAGTATCACTAGTTGAATGCAGTGTAGGCAATGCTTGTACACTAGCTTGAACAGGTGTAAGTTTATGTTTTCCAGCAAAAGGCATTAGAACAGTTGAAACACCAATAGATGAATCAAATTTAGATGCTAAACCTTTTTGACAAGTTACATTTAACTCCCCTAATTCTGATAAAATGTTTTTGCGGTTAACTTCTTTATTTTCGAATGGATTATTAGATTTATTATCAACTAATCTAGCTTTTGTATGCTGTCTTACACCGCTTGTTTCTAAGAAATCAGCACTCATATCAACTACTTTTTCATCGTAGTAATACATTTCTAATCTTCGTCTATCTGTTACAGTTGCCACATGAGCATATTCAATATTTTCTTTTTCACACTCTTTAACAAAAGTATCATAATCTTTTTTGTCTATAGCAACTGACATTCTTTCTTGTGATTCACTTGTTGCAAGTTCTGTAGCATTTAATCCATTATATTTTGTTAATACTTTATCTAGATGAATTTCAATTCCATCTGATAATTCTCCAATAGAAACACAAACACCACCAGCTCCAAAATCATTACATTTTTTTATTAATTTTGTAACTTCAGGTTTTCTAAATAGTCTTTGAAGTTTTCTTTCCTCTGGTGCATTTCCTTTTTGCACTTGACTAGACATGGTCTCTAAAGAATCATTAGTATGCTCCACACTAGAACCACTAGCTCCTTGAATACCATCACGACCTGTTCTACCACCAATCATAACAACAATATCACCAGCAACTAAAGTTTCTCGCTTATAATCACCTTCTTTTACTGCTCCTACAACTGCTCCCAACTTCCATATGTTTTGCTACATAGCTATCATCATATATTTCTCTAACAAATGTTGTTGCAAGACCAATTTGATTTCCATATGATGAATTTCCGTGTGCAGTTCCTTTTGCTATTTCAACTTGAGGTAATTTATGTTTTAATGTATCTTCTCTTTTTTTGTAGTATATTACCACTACCTGATATACGCATAGCTTGATACACATAGCTACGTCCAGAAAGTGGATCTCGTATTGCTCCACCTATACAAGTACTTGCACCTCCAAATGGCTCTATTTCACTTGGATGGTTATGAGTTTCATTTTTAAATTGAATTAACCAACGTTCGTCTCTTCCTTTATTATTTATTGTAGTAAAGAATGAACATGCATTAATTTCTTCACTTACTTCAATATTTTCATCTTTCAAAATACCTACATGATATTTACCAATAATACTAGCCATATCCATTAAAGTAACAGGTTTATCATTTCTACCTAGTTCATCTCTAACTTTTAAGTAGTAATCATAGGCATCTTGCATTTCTTTTCTAAATAGTTCAGATTCAATTTTTACATCATCTAGTACTGTCTCAAAAGTAGTATGTCTACAGTGATCACTCCAGTAACAGTCAAGAACATAAATTTCAGTTTCTGTTGGTATGCGTCCTTCTGTTCTAAAGTATTTTTGAATAAACTCTAAATCTTCAATATTCATAGCTAAAGAAAATTCTTTTTTTAATTCTTCAAGTTTCTCTTTTGAATAATCTAGAAAACCTGTTAATTCTTTTAAAGGTTTTGGTTCAGTATTTAAAGTAAACTCTAATACGCTTAAATCCTTAACACGTGCTTCTATTGGGTTAACCAAATATTCTTCAATCATTTTTAATTGTTCATTAGCCAACTTCTTATTAAAAATAACTAGCTTACCACTTCTAACAGTTGCTTCACTTTTAGAGTTCAACAACTTCAAACACTGAGTTGCGCTATCAGCTCTTTGATCGTATTGCGCAGGTAAAACTTCATAAGCAAAGTACTTCCCATCCTCTAAATCAATACTTTCAAAAACATCATCAACAACAACTTCAGAAAATACAGAAGTTTTAGCTAGTTTGTATGTTTCTTCATCAATATTATAAATATCATAAATTACATATATTTCAACAGAATCTAAACCTAAAGAATACTCAACATTCAGAGATTCCTTAAGCTGTAATTCTTCCTTATTATATCCTTCACGTTTCCTTACAAAAATTCTTTTGTTACTCATCATTACCTCCTAAAATAACATTTCCGTAAAAATTTATATGCCCAATCTTTCTATTTAGCCTTGGTTCTTTCTCGTACAAGTGTAAATATCCTTGTTTTCTTAGTAATTAAATCTTTAAAATAATCTTCATCCTGACCAAGGATGTTATATAAAGTTGTTTCTCTATTTTCTATCTTTCCTACTCTTAATCCACAAATAGCTTCAATATGTGCTCTAAATTGACTTTTTGTTGCAGACTGCATAGTAATATGACCTGAATTATGAACACGAGGGGCTATTTCGTTAAAGACAACTTCTCCATTACTAATAAAAAATTCAACAGTTAAAACACCATAATATTCAATGTTTTCAAGAATTCTTTTAGTATATTCTATTGCCAATTTTTCTTGATCACTTGTTGTAGTTGTCGGTACTTTAGATCTATACAAGATATTATTTCTATGTTCATTTTCAACTACTGCTATTATTTGCACTTCGTACTTATCTTTGGATGCTACAACAGAAATTTCTTTATCTAACGAAATAAACTCTTCTAATATTGTTTGAGATTCTATTTCCTCTTTTTTAGATATTTTCTTTTGACCCTTTCCATCATACCCAAATCGCAAAGTTTTCATTAAATAAGTCTGGTTTATATCAATATCTGTATTATCTTCAACATGAATATAATTAACTGTTGGGATATCTAACTTTCTAGCAAATTCTTTTTCATAGTACCTATGTTGAGTAGTTCGTAAAACATCTGAACTCTGTACAAAATTATACTCTTTTTCGAGCTTAGCTAAACTATCAGCATCAATATTTTCAAACTCAAAAGTAATTACATTACTTATCTTGCATAACTCTTCTATCTTATTATAGTCGTCAAAGTTAGCTTCTATAAATTTATCGCTAAAAATTCTAGCACAGCAATCTGGGCTTGGATCTAAAATAGCAATTTTATATCCCATTTCTTTGGCGCTCATAGCTAACATTCTACCTAGCTGTCCACCACCAATTATTCCTATAGTTTGTCCTGGTAATATTGTTTTTATCATAATTTCATTTCTTCCAATACTATTCTTTCTTGTTCTTGTTTAAACTCTTTATACTTATTAGCATATTTTTCATCGTTAATACCTAAAATTGACAAAGCACTTATTGCTGCATTTTTAGCACCAGCTACACCTATTGCCATAGTTAAAACTGGAACACCAGCTGGCATTTGAACAATAGAATATAGGGAATCTACACCACTTAAAACACTCGATTTAATAGGTACTCCAATAACTGGTAATGTAGTCATAGAAGCCACCATACCAGGAAGATGTGCTGCTCCTCCTGCAGCTGCAATAATTAAACTGTATCCATTTCTTCTAGCATTCTTAGAAAATTCAACAAGTAAATCCGGTGTTCTATGTGCACTAACAACTTTCTTGTCGTATGGAATTTCAAATTCATCTAATAATTTACATGTTTCAATCATGGTTGTATAATCCGAATTCGAACCCATTATAACTGCTATTTTCATACATTAAGCTCCTTTTTTATATTTAAAGTTCGTTTTTTAAAGCTTCATAAGGAAGAATTTAATTGTAACGTCCGTTTATATTTTCATTATACTCCTTTGATTTATATTTTTCAAGTATAAACATAAATAGAAATCGAATTTTTTTATTAAATTTCATAAATTTTACATCTTAATCTTAACAATAAAAAAAAGATAAAATCATAGTATATGATTTTATCTTTTTATACTTCTTCTATTCTAGTGGCAACAATTGTACCGATTAATGCAAAAATTGCTGATACATAAAATACATATGACGTATTAAAATCCCATATTGCCCCCATTATATACAAACCAACTGTCATACTTAATTGAAAACAAATTGCAGTATACAGGTTTTGCATATCAATAATTTTCTCTCTATTATATCTTTTATCCAAAATTAGTATAAAAGCAATATGTGCTGCAGCAAAGGTTAAAGCATGTAATGTTTGCATTAGCGTAAATATGAATATATTATGAAATACTGCTAACATTAACCATCTAATTATTGCAGCTATACCTGAAAATATCAGCAGGTTTGTCGGTTTAATTTTTACTTACTATTTTTTTGAAAAAAATAAAGAATAATATTTCTGCTATAACTGAAATATTTAATATAAAACCTGAAATCCATTTAACTGAAATATTCATACTTTCTAAGTAAATTGCATTATAATTATTATAAGCAGTATGTGATAATTGATATATAAAAACTACCAAAAATTAATAAAAAGGCATTTTCTGTCTTTTTAATACCCAACTATATAACTTTTTCTTTCTTGTTGGTTTTTAATTGATTCTTTTCCCAAAGTTTTAACTAAATTAGGCTGTGGTAAAAACATAAATATAGAATAAATAGTTACTAAAAAAATATTAATATATAATAAAGTGATTCAGCTCCTAGATATCCTACTAGTCCACCAACAATAATACCTACGATTGTAAAACTAAGAGAACCGTATGTTCTAGCCTTACCATAATCTACATTTTCTTCTTTTAAAAATAGTGATGCTAAACTTTCAATAAATGGTGCTACAGTAAAATATAACAATCCAAACATAAAAGTTATAATTGTTAGTAAGATTTTATCATTAGTAAAACCATAACTAGCAGCTAATATTACACCACTAATAACTGTAATTTTCAGCGATAGATTCATGCTAAATCTTTTCAATAAATACGGGCTTAAAAATATACCACTTAAAAACCTTGCAAGATATAACATTGAAAAAATTGAACTTGCTTCTAATACAGTTAAATTTTTAACAGATGTTAAGTATAAAATCCAGAATGGTAAAAATACCCCATTAACAGCAAACTGTAAAAAATAGTTTGTTGATAACCATGATTTTGATGACATATTTCCTCCTACATTCCACTACCATTCATCATTATTTGAATAACCATTACTAATCCATTCATACTAATGTGCGCAATCATTGGAGTGATTATCCTATTAGTAAACTTTTATATAAAGTAACTAAATACAAACGACATTGCAATATATATTAACATTATTGGTGAAAAACCATCATGTGGAATAGCAAATAAAATCCCTGTTAATAATGCGGGTATAAAGAACCTAATCCATTCTTTACTCCCAATTAAAATATCATAAAAATAGCCAAATACTGCTTTTCTAAAAAATAATTCTTCCATTACTGGCCCTAAAACAACTACATATAAATATAAAAAAATTGGATATGAATTTAACAATCTTTTACAACATTTGCAGTATTTTTCACTATTAGTTTGAAAATGGTAAAAACTGTGATAAATATTGTAGAAAAGTATTAATCACTCCTTGTAATATCATCATTGCTATAAACCCTATTAAGCCAATCGCAAAAATTATAAGAAAACTATGTTTTCTATCCTTTCTATCTATATCATTTTTCACCTTTGTTGCATAAGCAATCATAATAAATGTTGCTAGTAAAGCAATTATTACAGTCATAATAATTCTTGAGCCAACACTTAATGTTCTTGGTAAAATTAGCGGTGCTATATAAACAGCAAAAAAGTATACTAGACCACTTAATAATAAATAAACAATATTTCCTCTTTGTAACGAAATTCTCATAAGCCCTCCTCTTTAAATTTAATATTTTAATTATATCATTATAACTTTACTAATACAATACATATATAAATAAAGCTTACCAATAAACCTTTTCTTATTGAAATATCACTGAAACTCATCTTACATTTTTTTAAAATTTTAAATTAATTAAATTTTTTCTTGAATGTTTTCACATAAAATGTTAGAATAAATATAAGAAAGCGAGTTGATGATGGTGAAAGTTCAACAAAAATCTTGGCATATTAATAATTACAATTCAATATAAAAAGATGAGTTTTTACTAATCAGGGTGGAACCGCGGAGATTATTCGTCCCTAGATATACTTCGGTATGTCTAGGGACTATTTATTTTAAGGAGGAATTTAACATGGAGAAGATTTTATCTTTGGCAAAAAAAATAGAGGATTTGTTTTTTTCAAGGATCAGAAATTTATGGTGGATTAGCAAACACTTGGGATTATGGTCCATTAGGAATCGAATTAAAAAAAATAATATTAAAAAAAGCTTGGTGGAAAAAAATTCATTCAAGAATCACCTTATAACGTAGGACTAGATGCTGCAATATTTATGAATCCACGTACATGGGAAGCATCTGGACACGTAGGTAACTTTAGTGATCCAATGCTAGACTGTAAAGTATGTAAATCACGTTTACGTGCTGATAAATTAATTGAAGAATACTACTTCAATGAAAAAAATGAAGATATTATTGTAGATGGTTTACCTTTTTGAAGAGTTAGAAGCTATTATCGAAAGAGAAAATATCAAATGTCCAGAATGTGGTGGTCATGATTTTACTAATATCCGTCAATTTAACCTTATGTTCAAAACAAACCAAGGTGTTGTAGAAAATTCTACAAGTGTAGTTTATCTAAGACCTGAAACAGCACAAGGTATTTTCGTTAACTTTAAAAATGTTCAACGTAGTATGCGTAAAAAATTACCATTTGGTATTGGACAAATTGGTAAATCATTCCGTAATGAGATTACACCAGGTAACTTTATTTTCAGAACAAGAGAATTCGAACAAATGGAATTAGAGTTCTTCTGTGAACCTGGTACAGAATTAGAATGGCATAAAATATGGAAAGATAACTGCGAAAACTGGTTATTAAATTTAGGTATGACTAAAGAAAATATCCGTCTACGTGACCATGAAAAAGAAGAGTTATCTCACTATTCTAACGCTACAACTGATATCGAATTTAGATTCCCATTTGGTTGGGGTGAACTATGGGGGATTGCTTCAAGAACTGATTATGACTTAAGACAACATATGCAACACTCTGGTCAAGATTTAACATACCAAAACCTACAAACAAATGAGAAATTTATTCCATATTGTATCGAACCATCTGTAGGTGTTGACCGTGTTCTTTTAGCATTCTTATGTGATGCATACAATGAAGAAGAAGTTGGCGAAGGTGATACTCGTACAGTATTAAAATTCCACCCTGCTATTGCTCCTTATAAAGCAGCAATACTACCACTTTCTAAAAAATTAAGTGAGCAAGCTACTAAAGTATATCAAGAACTAGCTCAAGACTTTATGGTAGATTTTGATGAAACTGGATCTATCGGTAAACGTTACAGAAGACAAGACGAAGTTGGTACTCCTTTCTGCATTACTTATGATTTCGAATCAGAAAACGATGGTATGGTTACAGTTCGTGATAGAGATTCTATGGAACAAGTACGTATGCCTATTTCAGAACTTAAACAATATCTAACAGAAAAAACAAAATTCTAATTAAAATACCGATAAGCATTAACCACTTATCGGTATTTTTGTCTTTAAAATTCAGTTTTATTTTACTAAATCACTTTGTAAGTAAGCATCTACCATTCTGTGTGTAGCTTCTACTGAATCTAAATGTGTTCTTTCATATGAATGACTAGATTCAATTCCTGCCCCAAGAAGAGCATGTTTAACTTCAGCTCCAGCGCTCATAGCTGCAGAAGCATCACTACCGTAGTATGGATAAATGTCTAATTTATAAGGGATTTCTTTTTCGTTAGCTAATTTAACTAAATGTTGACGAAATTCATAATGATATGGTCCTGTAGCATCTTTAACGCAGATTGATACAGTGTATTCATCGGTTTGTTGATCATCTCCCATTGCTCCCATATCAACAGCTAGATATTCAACTGTTTCTTCTGGAATACTAGAATTAGCCCCGTGTCCTACTTCTTCAAAACAACTGAACATAAAATGAGTAGTATAAGGTAACTGAATATTTGCTTCTTTATATTTTCTTAATAAATCTAATAAAATTGCCGCACTAACTTTATCATCTAAAAATCTACTTTTAATAAAACCAGTTTCAGTTATAATAGTTCTAGGATCAAAACTTATAAAGTCACCTACATCTATTCCTAATGCACGTGTTTCTTCAGCATTTGTAACTTTTTCATCTAATCTAACTTCCATATTATCTTCGGTACGCTCAACAGTGCCTGCATCTTTATAAACATGCGTACTAGTTTGATGTACTAGAATTGTTCCAGATACTTTTTTTCCATTACTTGCAATATGTACTTCACAGTTTTCCCCTTCTATCATATTCCATGGGAAACCACCAACTTTAGCTAGTTTCAATCTACCATCATCTTTAATTGCTCTAACCATTGCTCCTAAAGTATCTACGTGCGCTGTAACGACACGATGCTTAGTATTATCCTTACCTTCAACAGTTATATTTACTCCACCTTTATTAGCTCTTACTGCTTTGTAACCTAGTTTTTCAACCTCTTCTACTAAATAATCTCCAATTTCTTTAGTATATCCAGTAGGAGAAACTATACTAGTTAATTTTTTTAAATAATTAATTGTCTCTTTCATAAAGAAACCCCCTTGAAAATATATTTATTAATTTTTTAAAAAGACCCATGCAAAGCATGAGTCTTAATATTGCGTAGTTATTATGCTTTGTTTCTTGAACCAAAAATATCAATTTTTGAATGAACCATAGCTTTAATTGCTTCATATCCAGGGTTTAATAATTTACGAGGATCGAATCCTTTAGGTTTAAGATCTCCACCTTCTTCAATATATTTTCTTGTAGCTTCAGCAAATGCTAATTGACATTCAGTATTAACATTAACTTTAGATACTCCTAGAGAGATAGCTTTTTGGATTTGATCAGTTGGAATACCTGAACCACCGTGTAATACTAATGGAATACCACCAGTTACTTTTGAAATGTTTTCTAATGTTTCAAAGCTTAATCCAGCCCAGTTTTCTGGGTATTTACCGTGAATGTTACCAATTCCAGCTGCAAGGAAGTCAATTCCTAATTCAGCCATTGTTTTACATTCTTGAGGATCAGCTAATTCACCACTACCGATTACTCCGTCTTCTTCTCCACCAATTGAACCTACTTCACACTCGATTGAGATTCCTTTTTCGTGAGCTAAAGCAATCATTTCTTTTGATTTTTCAATGTTTTCTTCAAATGGATAGTGAGATCCATCAAACATTACTGAACTAAATCCAGCTTCGATAGCTTTTTTAGTCCCTTCATAAGAACCGTGGTCTAAGTGTAGTGCTACAGGAACTGTAATTCCCATTTCTTCAACCATAGCTTTAACCATAGCAGCAACAGTTTTGAAGCCAGTCATATATTTAGCAGCCCCTTCACTTACTCCTAAGATTACTGGACTTTTTGCTTCTTCACAAGCTGCTAAAATAGCTTTTGTCCATTCTAAGTTGTTGATGTTGAAAATGCCCTACTGCATATCCTTCTTTTCTTGCTTTTACAAGCATGTCTTTTGCTGGTACTAATACCATGTTATTGTCCTCCTTAAATAACTACTTACTATATATTATGATACTATATTTTTGAGAAAAAATAAACCTTTTTCTATAATATTTTTCAATTCAGTGTATTATTTATCTAATTTTGCCATAGTATCTACCATATATGAAGGTATTTCTGTCTCAAAATAAAGATGTTCCCCAGTAATAGGGTGATTGAATTCAATACTCTTAGAATGCAATGATTGTCCATTAGTATTTAGTGTTTTTCTTGGTCCATATACTGGATCTCCAACTAATGGATGATTAATATATTTCATATGTACTCTAATTTGATGTGTTCTTCCTGTTTCTAATTCACATTCAATTAGAGTATATTTCTCAAATCTATCGATAACTTTAAAATGTGTAATAGATGGTTTTCCTTCATCAATTACTGCCATTTCTTTTCTTTCTTTTGGATTTCTTGCAATTGGAGCATCTATAGTTCCATAATCATGTTTTATACTACCATGAACTAACGCATAATATTTTCTCTTAACTTCTTTATTAGCAATCATTTCTGATAATTTCACATGAGCTTTATCATTTTTAGCGACTATTAATAATCCTGAAGTATCTTTATCGATTCTATGAACAATTCCAGGTCTAATAGTACCATTTATACTTGAAAGTTCACAATGATATAACAGAGCGTTTACCAATGTTCCATCTTTGTGACCAGCTGATGGATGCACAACCATACCTTTTGGTTTATTCACAATTAATAAATCATTATCTTCATAGACAATATCAACTGGTATATCTTGCTTAACTACATCTAATTCTTCAGGTTCTTTATAATCTATCGTAATAACATTAGATTCTTTTAACTTATAATTAGTTTTAACTGTATTTCCATCTACTTTTATATAACCTTCTGATATTAAATTTTGAATATTTGTTCTTGATAAATCAGAAAGCTCATTTTGTAAAAATTTATCGATTCTCTCACTTTTTGGTGAAGCATAAATAATTTCTTTCGTTTCCATTACTTCCTCCTTTGTTTTACTATATAATCTTATCTGAAATTAGTTGAAAAGTAAACTAATAAGAAAAAAATAAGAGTATATCAATAAAATTCAAGTTAATTTTATATGATAAACTCTTAGTTATTTTAGTATATTATTTTTTAGCTTGTTTTCTAGCTTGTTGTTGAGCTTTTTGCATATTGCTCATTACTTGGTTAATTTTCTTACGAGATGGTTTTTGTCCCATTTGGCTCATCATACTCATTACCATTTCTTCATTAATTTGAGGATTTTTTTCCATATAGTTCATAAAATTACGTCTTGCAAGATAGAACCCTCCTACAACACCAAGTAGTAAACATACTGCCCCTACTAAAATCGTAATTGTTGTTGCACTCATAGTCTATTTTCCTTTCTTCTTAGGAGTTATGTCTTCTCCATCTTCATTTATTACTTTTGTATTTTCTAATATGTTTCTCATATTAGCTTTAAAGTTTTGCAAATATAATTGTCTATATTTTGCTAATTCTTCAGATTCTTCTGAAGTTAATTCTCTTTCTTTTTTTAAAGCATTTAAAGTATTAATTTTTTCAATAATTTCTTTCATTTCCATAATATTATACACTCATTAATTCATCTTGTTTTTCTTTAGTTACTTTATCAATTTCAGCAACATATTTATCTGTAGCTTTTTGAATATCATCTGAATATCCTTTTAGGTCATCTTCAGTAATTTGAGATGCTTTTTCTAATTTTTTCATTGAATCCATAGCATCACGACGAACGTTTCTTACAGCTACTTTTGCTCCTTCAGATTCTTTACCAACTAACTTAGCTAGTTCTTTTCTTCGTTCCTCTGTTAAAGCTGGGAATACTATTCTAATTACAGTTCCATCATTGGCAGGATTTAATCCTAAATCTGATGCTTGGATAGCTTTTTCTATATCACCTAAAAGTGTTTTTTCATAAGGTGAAATTACTAGCATTTTAGGTTCTGGCACAGAAATTCCAGCAACTTGATTTATTGGAGTTGCAACTCCATAATAATCTACAGTTAATCTATCAAGAACAGATGCACTTGCTTTACCAGCTCTGATTGAAGCCAATTCACGACGTAAATTAGCAATTGCTTTTTCCATTCTTTCATTTAAGTTATTCATTATTTGCTCAGGCATAATTCAATACTCCTAATTTATCTTTATTTACTCAATAATTGTTCCTAAATTATCTTCAGAAACAATTTTTACAATGTTATCTGCATCATCTATAGAAAAGACAATAATTGGTAATTGATTATCCATACAGAATGTAATGGCCGTAGAGTCCATAATTGTTAATCCTTTATTCATTATATCCATATATGAAAGTTTATCATATTTAGTTGCAGATTTGTCTACTTTTGGATCTGCAGAATAAACACCATCTACACCATTTTTACCCATAAGGATAGCTTCAGCACCAATTTCTTTAGCTCTTAATGCTGCTGTAGTATCTGTAGAGAAATATGGATTCCCAATTCCTGCTGCAAAAATTACAACACGTCCTTTTTCTAAATGTCTAATTGCACGTCTTCTAATATATGGTTCTGCCATAGCCTTCATTTCTACTGAAGTTAGAACCCTAGTAACTATATTTTTTTGTTCTAATGAATCTTGTAGAGCTAATGAGTTCATAACTGTTGCTAACATACCCATAGAATCTGCAGTGGCACGTTCCATACCTAGCTCTTCACCAGTTTTACCACGCCAAATATTTCCACCACCTACAACTATTGCAACTTCCACACCTTGTTTAACAACTTTCTTAATTTGAGATGTTATTTTTGTAACAACCTCAGAATCAATTCCGAATCCTTTTCCACCCGCAAGTGCTTCTCCACTAAGTTTAAATAAAACTCTTTTATATTTAGTAGCCATTTTTATCCTCCTATAAAATACAGACATAATTGCTTTAACTACTTTCTTAAAAAAGGGGTGGGTCAAAAAATCCTGATTTCATTAAATCTAATTTTGTCGACTCACCCCCGCAAGGTTTACTAGTTTCAATTTTGAAAATCAATAAACTACTGCGTCTATTTACCTATAAATAAACATTTGATTTTGGGAACCTCTGAGTAAGCCCCTTCTTTTCTATTATATTAGAAAAATTATTTACTAGAGTTAACTTGGCTCATTACTTCTTCAGCAAAGTTATCTTCTCTTTTCTCGATACCTTCACCAACTTCGTATCTTACGAATTTAGCAAGTTTTCCACCTTTTGATGCTACAAATTTTTCAACTGTTAAGCTATCATCTTTAACAAATTTTTGTTTTACAACTGTGATTTCTTCTAGGAATTTATTAATTCTACCAACGATCATTTTTTCAACGATATTAGCAGGTTTCCCTTCATTTAATGCTTGCTCAGTTAATACTTTTTTCTCATGTTCAAGTACATCAGCAGGTACTTCACTTTCGTCTAAGTATCTAGGAGCTAAAGCTGCGATGTGCATTGCAACGTCTTTAGCTGCTTGTTCATCAGTGCTTCCTTCAATAAGAGTAAGAACTCCAATTCTTCCTCCCATATGAGAGTATGCACCAAATGCATCTGCATCTGTTTTATAAAGAACTTCAAATCTTCTTAATGAAAGTTTTTCACCGATTGTAGCAATACCTTCGTTGATTACTGCTTCAACAGTTCCACCTTCAGCTTGTACTTGAATAGCTTCTTCTAAAGATTTAGGTTCAGCTGCTAAAATTGCATTTGCAACATTTTTTACTAAAGCAACGAATTTCTCGTTTTTAGCAACGAAGTCAGTTTCTGAGTTGATTTCTAAGATAACAGCTTTGTTACCTTTAACCTCGATGTAAGAAAGACCTTCTGCAGCGATTCTGTCAGCTTTTTTAGCTGCTTTTGCGATACCATTTTCTCTTAGGTAATCGATTGCTGCTTCGATATTTCCATCTGTTTGTGTTAGTGCTTTTTTACAGTCCATCATACCAGCACCAGTACGTTCTCTTAATTCTTTTACCAAACTAGCTGTAATTTGTGCCATTTTGATTTGCCTCCGTTATTATATTATTTTTTTAAAAATTATTCTTCTGTTGCTTCTACTTCTTCAACAACTTCTTCAGCTTCTTCGATGTTACCTTCGTTGTAAGCTACGAATGCATCTGCCATTTTAGATGTTAATAATTTAACTGCACGAATAGCATCATCGTTTGCAGGAATTACGTAATCAACATCATCTGGATCACAGTTAGTATCTACGATACCTACTACAGGAATTCCTAATTTTTTAGCTTCTGCAATTGCATTGTGTTCTTTTTTAGGATCAACTACGAAAATTGCATCAGGCATTCCTTTCATATCTCTGATTCCACCTAAGAATTTGTTTAATTTATCGTATTCTTTTCTTAATTCGATAACTTCTTTTTTAGGAAGTACTTCGAATACTCCATCAGCTTCCATTTTTTCAATTTCAGCTATTCTATCAATACGACCTTTAATTGTTTTGTAGTTAGTTAAAGTTCCACCTAACCAACGGTGATTAATGTAGTATTGACCACTTCTTTCAGCTTCTTCTTTAATAGCATCTTGTGCTTGTTTTTTAGTACCTACGAATAACATTTTTCCGCCTTGATCAGCAACTGATTTTACGAATTCGTATGCTTCATCTACTTTCTTAACTGTTTTTTGTAAGTCGATAATGTAGATACCGTTTCTTTCTGTGAAGATGTATTTATCCATTTTAGGGTTCCATCTTCTTGTTTGGTGTCCGAAGTGTACACCAGCTTCTAATAATTGTTTCATTGAAATAACTGCCATAAGTTATTTTCCTCCTTGGTTTTTTCCTCCGACATTCTCTAAGACTACTGCAAACATAAATGCACCGAGCAGCTACTCAAATGTCGTGTGTTTTATTTTTTGTTGATTTTTATTCAACTTTATTAATTATAAAGCATTAGCAAGTAAAAATCAAGAGTTTTATAGTGTTTTTACTAATAAATTATTGTATTGTTAAACTCTATTCTATAATTTTCTAGAACATCCTACTCATTAATCAAAATAATTTCGATTAAGTTATTGATTTTTAATCAGTTTAGTATTATAATTTAGTAGACCGTAATAATTACGAAATAAAGGAGGATATATTTTTATGAATAAACTATTCAAATTACTTGCAGTATTTGCCGCTTTTACTCTTGTATTAGTTGGTTGCTCAAGTAAATCTAATTCTAACAACTCATCTTCTGGTGAAAAAATTAAGATTGTAGCATCTGTTAACTTTTACGCAGAAGTTGCAAAAAGTATCGCAGGAGATAAAGCAGAAGTTTCATCTATTATTAGTTCTTCTTCTGTAGATCCACACGACTTCGAACCTACAGCTCAAGATGCTAAAAAAGTTTCTGACTCAACTGTTGCTATTTTAAATGGTGGTGGTTATGATTCTTGGTTTGAAAAACTTACTGATAATAATAAAAATATCACAAAGATTGATGGTGCTAAATTACTTAATTTAAAAGATGGTGATAATGAGCATATCTGGTATAACCCAGAGGTCATGTCTAAAGTAGCTGATGAACTTACTAAAGTTCTTACTGAAAAAGATTCAGCAAATAAAGAGTTTTACGAAAAAAATAGAGATAGCTACAAAAAAGAACTATCAAAAGTAACTGATAAAATTAAATCATTAAAAGAAAAAGCAAATGGTAAACAGGTATTAACTACTGAGCCAGTATTTGAATACGCTGTTGATTCACTTGGCTTCAAAACATCAGATGAAGTAAAAAAATTGGCACAAGCTACTGAAGAAGGAAATGACCCTTCTCCTCAAGATTTAAAAAATATTCAAGAACAAATTAAATCTAAAAAAATCTCATTAGTTATTAATAATGTCCAAACAACTAATAAAACAATTGAAGGTCTAATTACACTTGCAGAGGAAAATAAAGTACCTGTACTAAATGTAACTGAAACTCAACCAGACGGAAAAACATATATTGAATGGATGCTAGATCAATATAATAGACTTGAAGAAATCTTAAATGGTGGTTCAGGAGAAAAAGCATATCATGTTGAAGGTGCTGAGGAAGAACACAGCCACTCACACGAAGGTCACTCTCACTCTCATGAAGGACACGATCATAACGATAATGATAAAGATAAAAAAGAAGATGAAAAAAAATAGTCTTCACATCTAGCAAATATGTAGTATAATATAAAGAAGAGATTCTAAATCGTATCTCTTCTTTTTTAGCACATAAAATGTTATTATATTTAATTACTAATATAATATAGCAAATCTATAACATAGGAGTATTTATGACTAAATTAAACATAAAAAACCTCTCATATCATATTGGAGAGAAAATAATATTAGATAATATTTCCTTTAGCTGCAATTCTGGAGAAGTAATTGCAATAGTTGGAAAGAATGGTGTTGGAAAAACAACATTACTTAATAATATATTAGAAAATATAAATAAAACTGAAAATATTCAACTTAATGAAAAAGCTAATTTTGGTTATGTTCCTCAGTTTCGACAAATTGACGAAGAATTACCTTTATCAGTCGAAGATTTTGTTGCTCTTCCCCTATCAAATAAGATAGTCCCTTGGCTTAGCAAAAAAGAAAAACAAAGAATTCAGGAAGTACTAGAATTAACAAATTCATTAAAACAAAAGAAAAAATCCATTGGTACTTTATCTGGTGGAGAAAGACAGAGAGTATTTTTATCCCAAGCATTAGTAAATAAGCCAAATTTATTACTTTTAGATGAGTTTACTTCAAATCTTGATAAAACAAGTGAAGTTGAATGCATGTCATTAGTTCGTGATGTAACAAAGTGAAAATATTATTACTCTTTGTATAACTCATGAGCTTTCTTTAATAGATGAAAAATATGTCGATAAGATTCTGTATTTAGAAAACGATTGTTTTAAATTTATCAGTATTAAAGACTATAATAATGAAAAAGATAATCTAAAACTTTGTAAACATTATGTAGGAGATAACAGTTATGCTTAATTATGATTTTATGCAAAATGCATTTATAGCCGGAACAATAGTCTCTATTATGGCTGGCTATATAGGAGTATTTGTAATGGCAAGAAATATGTCATTTATTTCACACACACTATCGCACGTTGGTTTTGCTGGGGCTGCATTTGCAGTTTTCTTAGGAATTAATCCTATATATGGGCTACTTATTTTTACAATAACAATGTCATATTTAGTAGGTCATCTTAGTGTAAAAGCGTTCCGTAGAGAAGCAACTGTCAGTGTTATGTTAGGTATTTTCTTAGGCTTAGGTTTACTTTTCTTATCACTTACTCCTAAGAGTACAAGCTATGTAAACAGTATTTTATTTGGTAGTGTAGTTTCTATAACAAGAGATGATGTTAAGTTAATATTCACTTTAGCTTTAACAGTTATAATTTTACTTTCTATATTCTATAGAAAAATTAAATTTGATTCATTCGATTCAATTGGAGCTAAGGCACTTGGTTTAAATAGTAAATTAATATCAATATTCTTCTTGGTTCTACTGTCGGTAGCAACAAGTATTACAGTTCCTGTAGTTGGAGCATTACTTATGTTTGTTTTACTTACTGTTCCAGCAAGTGCGGCTAGATATTTAACTAATAAGGTTGGATATATGATAGCAATTTCTATTTCATTTGCACTAATTGGTACATGGGCAGGTATTGCATTATCTTATTATACCTCTCTGCCCACTACATTCTTTATTGCCAGTATTGAAGGACTATTCTATTTTATCAGTTTAGGATATTTTAATCTTAAGAAATAAAAAACAATCTTGAACACTGTGTTCAAGATTGTTTTTTTTTAATTTGCTTTTACAGAATTTCTAATTCTTTCATAAGCTCCAGGCTCAACTTTATCAAGAGCATTTCTTATAATTTCTAAAGTCTTATTATATCTATATTCTCTATAATACTGCTCAGCTACTGTTAACTGTTGATGGAACTCAATATTATCTTTTCTATATCTATTTGCATATCTTATTAATTTTTCAATTAACTCGATATCAGTAAGTATATTATTAACTTCTGACTCATAAATTTCTAAAGACTCCTCAGCCTCTGCTACTGATCGTTTAAGTAAATCAATATTTATTGGCTCTTTTTTTAAGTTCTTCTAGAGCATATCTATAACTATCAGTTACATCTTTATATAAAACTATAAATCTATCACTGAATCCTGGTACTCTAGAGTTATCAAGTTTTCTCTTAATAACTTCTTTTTCTTGATTGATGTAAATCAATTTCTCACGAGCAATACTCTCTTCTTCACGTAAGCTCTTCAAGTATCTAGAATAATTAGTTTGGTCTTCTTCGAATTTTTTCTAAATCTTCACCTAAATGCTGAACTTTTTCTTTTAAATCTTTATAATTTAATTTTGGTTGATTATTAATATAAACATCAATATCATGTTTTATATCTAATAGATTACTCAACTGATCATAATATGTAGCGACCATCTCTTCATCTTTTTGATAAATTTGGTATCTATTTTTTATTTCTTGAATATTATTATATAAAGCTTCGTTTAATTTATCTTGTAAGTCTAATTTATTTGATACTTCTCTATAATTTTTCTTCAATATATTTTTTTATATTCTAGTTCTTTTTTTCAGATCACTAGAAATTTCATCAAGAACATCGTAAATACCATCTAAGATACTTTCTATAGAATCAATATCTCCAACTTTAACTTTTTCACGAGCATCATTAAGTTGCCATATACTATTTTCAATTTTACCAGTAATATCTAAATGAGATAATTTAAATCCTTTTTTCTCCATATCTTCAACTTTAAGTCTTAAAGTTTGAATTTGTGCTGGACAAGTTTTTTCAATTTCTTTTAGTAGTTCTGGTAGTACTTCCATACGCTCTTTAAGATCGTAGATTGATTCTTTGATAGCATTAATTTTCTCTTGAGCTTCTATATACTTACCAGTTGAAGTAAGAACTTTAAACTCTTCTAATTGTGGAGCAAGATTTTTGATATTAGTCTCAAATTGCTCTGCAGCAGTACCATATTGATGTCTTTTAGCAAGTAACTCACGATTTAGTTCTTTGTACTCTACAACTATTTCTTCGTAAGTTTCTTTATTGCTAGGTTCTACCTCTTTTAATTCTTTAATTTCTCTTCTGATGCTAGCAATTCTATCTTTTATTGAAGCGATCAACTCACCACTATTCATAATTACTTCATCTGCACGTTTAAAATTAAATTTATCTATATAACTTTCTGCATTATATAAATCACGATCTAGTTCTTCAATATCAATGCTTTGAATTTCATACCATTCGCTTTCCCATCTTGCATAAAGCTTTTCAGCTTTCCCAGCAATTTCTAAAGCTTTCACTTTTTTCAAATCATCAGATAGTGTTTCTCTTTCTAGTTCGTCTTTCATAACTAAAAGAGGGTATAAGTCTTGTTTTTTTCTGTTTCTTAAAATGAATAGCGCTACTATTCCACCAAGAATCAGAATACACACAAATAAAAATATATATGTCATATATCTTCCCCTGAACTTTTTTTATTAAATTTTTTTATCTTTATTAATACAATAAACCTAACAAAATTATACCATTTTTTTAATAGAAAAAAACAAAGTATTTCAAACATTTTTTTCAATTTTTTTCTATTTTTTTAGCTTATTTTATAGTAATTTAGAGTTTATTGTTATCTCTTTTGTATTTTTTTCCATTTTTCATTACATTATAGTATTATATTCTTTTTTTTACTTTTTACTTTATTTTTTTTTATTAATATGGGAAAATAGAATAAAATATTTACGGAGGTACACTAATGAATATTTTAGAAAATAAGTCTTTATTTATAGAACAAGCTACTTCATTAGTAAGTGGTGAAGAAAATCTTGTTACTAACTTATCTAATCTATCTGCCTTATATAAAGAGTATTTACCGAATACAAACTGGGTTGGATTTTATCTAGTAGATAATAAAAACAATAACCTTGTACTTGGTCCATTTCAAGGTAAAGTTGCTTGCACTCGAATACCATTCAATAAAGGTGTCTGCGGTCATTGTTACACTACTGCACAAACAACTTACGTAGAAGATGTTCATAAATTTCCGGCCATATAGCTTGTGATAGTGCAACAAATAGCGAACTTGTTATTCCAATTATCCAAGACTCTAAAGTCGTTGCACTTTTAGATATTGATTCTATTGAATTTGACAGATTTACTAATGACGAAGTAAATGCTTTTAGTGAAGTAACAAAAAGTATTTTTAATAAAATAATATTTTAGTAATGAATTAAGAGGTAAGTATATAACTTACCTCTTATTTTTAGTCTATAATTCCTTTAAATTTAAGATAGTTTTCATAATCCATCTCTTTATTTATTGCACCTTCCGGAGTTAATTCAATAACTCTATTAGCTATTGTTTGAATAAACTCATAGTCATGAGATGTAAAGAATACAGATCCTTTAAATGCGATAATACCTTCATTGACCGCAGTTATAGATTCTAAGTCAAGATGGTTGGTAGGCTCATCTAATAATATAACATTAGCTTTTGATAACATCATTTTTGATAGCATACAACGCATTTTTTCTCCCCCAGAAAGAACATGAGCGCGTTTAAGAGCTTCTTCTCCAGAGAATAACATTCTTCCTAAGAAAGATCGTAAATATGCTTCTGATTCTTCTTCAGGAGATGCGTATTGTCTTAACCATTCTACTAATGTTAGTTTTAATCCTTCGAAGTATTCAGAATTATCTTTAGGCATATAACTTCTTGATGTTGTTATACCCCATTTTACAGTTCCACTATCTGGTTCCATTTCCCCAGCAAGAATTTTAAGTAATGTTGTTTTTGCTACTTCATCACCTAGTAAAATTACTTTATCATTTGGATTAACTGTAAAGCTTACATTACTTAGAACTTCTTTACCTTCTATAACTTTAGTTAAACCATCAACAATAAGTAAGTCATTTCCAATTTCACGATCTGGTGTGAAACGAACATATGGATAACGTCTACTACTTGGTTTAATATCATCTAGAGTAATCTTATCAAGCATTTTCTTTCTACTAGTTGCTTGTTTAGATTTAGATGCATTAGCAGAGAAACGAGCGATAAATTCTTGTAATTCTTTGATTTTTTCTTCTTTTTTCTTATTAGAATCTTCAGCCATACGACGTGCTAATTGACTTGATTGATACCAGAAATCATAGTTCCCTACATAAAGTTGAATTTTCCCAAAATCTAAATCACAAATATGTGTACATATATTATTTAAGAAATGACGATCGTGACTGACAACAATAACTGTATTCTCAAAGTTTATTAAAAACTCTTCTAACCATTTAATTGCACTAATATCTAGTCCGTTAGTAGGCTCGTCTAGAAGTAATACGTCAGGATTACCAAATAATGCTTGTGCTAGTAAAACTTTAACTTTTATCGCATTATCTAATTCTCCCATTAACATATCATGATATTCAACTGAAATACCTAAACCTTCTAATAGTTGAGCTGCATCACTTTCTGCACTCCATCCATCCATTTCTGCAAATTCACCTTCTAGTTCAGCAGCAAGGATACCATCCTCTTCAGTGAATGGATCTTTCATATAAATTTCATTTTTACGGTTCATAACATCCCATAAACGTTCATGTCCCATCATAACAACATCAATAACTCTATTTTCTTCATACGCGAAATGGTTTTGACGAAGTACTGCAAGTCTTTCACCTTTACCAAGTGATACATGCCCTTGTTGTGAATCTAATTCACCAGATAAAGTTTTAAAAATGTTGTTTTCCCTGCACCATTAGCTCCAATTAGACCATAACAGTTTCCATTTGTAAACTTAATATTTACATCTTCAAATAACTTTCTATCTGCAAATCGTAAACCTAAATTTGTTACTTGTAACATTCTTCTCTCCTCTAAAATTTATTACATAAAAGATAATGGAATACTTCAGTATAAAAGCCTGAGATTTTAAAAAATCTCAAACTTTTAAATTTTATTCCTCTTCTTTTTTACTTACACTAGCAATTAAACTTTCAATGTGTAGTGCATATTCAGCAGTAGTATCATACTGAAAAATAAGTTCCGGAAATTTTCTAATTTTAATTTTTTTTGCTACTTCCGATTTAACAAATCCTTTAATTTTCTTAAATGATTCTTTTGTTCTTTCTTTTTCTTTCTCTCCACCTAAAACAGTGTAAAATACTTTTGCTTGTGAGTAATCCCCTGTCAAAGCTACTTCTGTTACAGTAACAAATCCTAAATCATGATTTTTTACTTTAGTAGCTAGTACATATGTAATTTCTTTTTTGATTTGTTCTGCAAGTCTATTAACTCTTAATTCTGACATAAAGTTTACCTCCTATTTTTTTACTTCTTCCATGATGTATACTTCGAAGACATCTCCTTCTTTAATATCATTGAAGTTTTCAACAGTCATACCACATTCATAACCACTTTGTACTTCTTTAACATCATCTTTAAATCTTCTTAATGTATCGATTTCACCTTCGTAAATAACAACACTATCACGAATTACACGTACTTTTCCATCACGAGAAACTTTACCTTCAGTAACGTATGCACCTGCAATTGTACCAATTTTTGAAACTTTGTATACTTGACGTACTTCAGCAAGACCAATTACTTTTTCTACAAATTCAGGGTCTAGTAAACCAGTCATAGCAGCTTCAATTTCTTCAATAACTTTATAAATTATACTGTGTAGACGAATATCTACTTGTTCTGTTTGAGCCATTTGTTTAGCATTACCATCTGGGCGAACATTAAATCCGATTACTACTGCATTAGATGCTACAGCTAAAGTAATATCTGATTCGTTAATTGCTCCAACACCAGTGTGAATAATACGTACATTTACACCTTCTACATCAATCTTAGCTAATGACATAGCTAATGCTTCTACAGAACCTTGAACATCGGCTTTAATGATAATGTTTAAATCTTTCATTTCTCCTTGTTTCATTTGTTCAAATAAAGTATCTAAAGATACAGCAGAGCTTGCTTGACGAGTTGTTTCAATATATTGTTGTTGACGTTTTTCACCAATTTGACGAGCTGTTTTTTCATCACCAAATACTACGAATCTGTCTCCCGCATTAGGAACATCTTGTAGCCCTGTAATCTCAACTGGTGTAGATGGTTTAGCTACATTAATATTTTTATTACGATCGTTAATCATAGCACGTACACGTCCAAATGTATTACCTACAACTAATGGATCACCCACATTTAAAGTACCATTTTGTACTAATAATGTCGCAACTGCTCCACGTCCTTTATCAAGTTTTGCTTCAATTACTGTACCTAATGCTAAACGATTTGGATTAGCTTTAAGTTCTTGCATTTCTGTTACTAGAAGGATATTTTCTAATAATTCATCAATACCTTCACCTTTTAATGCTGAGATAGGTACGAAGATAGTATCTCCACCCCACTCTTCAGAAATTAAACCATACTCTACTAATTCATTCATAACACGATCTGGATTAGCTTGAGGTTTATCCATTTTATTTACTGCAACGATAATTGGAACTTCCGCAGCTTTAGCATGATTGATTGCTTCTATAGTTTGAGGCATTACACCATCATCTGCAGCAACTACTAAAATAGTTACGTCAGTAATTTTTGCTCCACGAGCACGCATAGTAGTAAATGCAGCGTGTCCTGGTGTATCTAAGAATGTTATTTTCTTACCTTTAGCACGAACTTGATAAGCACCGATATGTTGAGTAATACCACCTGCTTCTCCTGCTGTAACACGTGTATTTCTTATTGTATCTAAAAGAGTTGTTTTCCCATGGTCAACGTGACCCATTATAGTAACAATTGGAGCTCTTTCTTTAAGATCTTTATCTTGATCTTCAACCTCAAAGTATAAATCTAAATCTTCCTTATTGATTTCAACTTCTTCTTGAATTTCTTTTCCATAGTCCATAGCAATTAATTCTATTTGCTCTAAAGTAAGAGATTGATTAATATTTGCCATGATTTTTAATTCCATAAACAACTTTTTAATTAATTCAGTAGAACTTACTGATAAAACTTCAGAAAGTTCACCAACAGTCATACCATCTTTAACTAAAATTGTATCTTCAGATATAGTTTCTTCTGTTGGAGCTTCAATGATAGCAGGTTGTTGTTTATGTGATTTTTTTATTTTTTTCTCTTTTTTACTTTTTCTTTTTTTAGCTTTTTTTATTATCATTTTTTTGGCTGATTATTTTCAGTCTTATTATTTTTATTATTTCCTTTTGGTTGTTCTTTTTTTACTTTTTTGAAGACACTATCAAGTTTTGCTAACCCCTCTTCTGTTAACATTGACATATGATTGGATACTTCAATCTCTGCATCTTTTAAAACTGAAATAATATCTTTTGACTGTTTACCAATTTCTTTAGCATATTCATACACTCTGACTTTTTTCATTATTGTCTTCCTCCTTCTTCTATTAATTGTTTAAATTTCTTTATAAATCCACTATCAGTTATTCCAACTGCAACACGATTATCTCTACCTATAGCAATACTAATATTTTCAATATTTGAAAACTCAATATGCTCTACTCCATAAAAATTAGACTTATCTTCTAATTTTTTCTTTGTATTAACTCCGCAGTCCTCAGCAATAACTAATAATTTAATCTTCTTATTTTTTTAAATTTTTTTATTATTAAATCTTCACCTGTTATAAGTTTTCCTGCTCGCTGCATTAAACCTAATAAATTATATACTTTAATCATTATTTTTGTGGTATAGACTTTCTATATATTAATCTTATAACTTCGTTATAGATAGGTTCCATAACTTCTGGAGAAGCACCGAAAAATTTTTCTAATTGTTTCTTTTCTTGAGCAGCCTTAACAACTTCTAAATCAGTAACAACATATGCACCTCTACCAGCTTTTTTTCCTGTAGGATCAACTGAAATTTCCCCTTCTTTATTTTTTACAATTCTCAACAAATCTTTTTTGGGAAACATTTCATTAGTTAAAATACATCTTCTTGTTGGTATTTTTCTTTTTTTCATATTAACACCTCACTATTCTGCAGCTTTTATATCGATTTTCCAACCTGTTAATTTTGCAGCTAGACGTACGTTTTGTCCTTTTTTACCAATTGCTAATGAAAGTTGATCATCCTTAACTTTTACATTAGCAATTTTTTCTTCTTCATCAATATTGATTTCTTCTACTTTTGCAGGTGCTAATGCATTTGTAATAAATTTTACTGGGTCCGCATCCCATGTTATGATGTCAATTTTTTCACCATTCAGTTCAGATACAATACGGTTTACTCGATCACCTTTATTACCTACACAAGCTCCTACCGGATCAATATTTTTATCTTCAGAGTACACAGCTATTTTAGTTCTATCTCCTGCTTCTCTAGAAACGCTCTTGATTTCTACTACACCATTATAAATTTCTGGTACTTCAATCTCAAACAATCTTCTAATAAATTCTGGATGTGATCTTGAAGCTAATACGTGCGGTTTACTTCCACGACTTGGATTATCGACTTTTGCAATATAAACTTTAATAGGTGTTTGAGGAACATACTCTTCACCAGGAACGCGCTCATTTTCACCTAAAATAGCTTCTATTTTTCCAAGTTTAACATATACATATCTTGTATCAATTCTATCAACTGTACCAGAAAGAATTTCTCCTTCATATTCGCTATATTCTTTAAATAGAATCTCTTTTTCTGCTTCTCGTAATCTTTGAAGTAATGCTTGTTTTGCAGCTTGAGCACCTACACGACCAAAATCACTTGGAAGGTCCTCTTCTTCATAAATATCTCCTACTTCATACGCAGGATTTATTTTTAATGCATCTTCTAAAGCGAATTCAATTCTATCATCGTATACTTCTTCTACTACATCTTTTCTTATAATAAATTTATAATCACCTGTAGCTCTATTGAAATCAACCCTTACATTTTTAGCAGCATTAAAATTCTTTTTATATGCTGAAAGTAGTGCTAATTCAATAGCTTCTACTAGTATATCTTCTGCAATTCCTTTTTCTTGTTCAATTAATTTTATTGCTTTAAGCAAATCCTTGCTCATCTCTGTTATCTCCTTTTATTCTAAAATTTTACAGCTAATCTTATCTTAGCAATTTTTTCATATTTAACTACTGATTTTTTAACTCTAGCTTTATCTTTATATTCTATAGTTATCTCATCTCCATCAACAGATAGAATATCACCATGAAAATTCTTTTTGATTATCAATCTTTTCATATGTTTTTATATACACATGTTTACCAACAGAATTACTAACTTCTTCTAAATCTCTAAGATCTCTTTCAATACCAGGTGAAGAAACTTCAAGATAGTATTTATCACTTATGAAATCCTCTTTATCTAATTCTTCAGCTAGTTTTTCACTTAATAAAACACAATCATCTAAGCTTAATCCACCATCTTTATCGAAGTAAACACGTAAAAAATAATCGCTACCTTCTTTTACGTACTCAACATCATAAAGTGAATAATTAGAGTCTTTAACTTGTTCTGTTGCTATTGATTTTACTTTTTGTACAATACTCATACAGCACCTCTATTTTTATTTTTTATTACAACATAAAAGAGCGGAGAACTTTTCAAAATTCACCACCCTTTCGGTAATTTATTTCAATGTAAATACATTATAACATACTAAAATAAAGAAATCAATTAATTACTCTTTATTAAGCACGAATAACTTCAATTTTGTATCCATCTGGATCTTTTACAAAATAATAACTTGGAGGGAATCCAGGTAATCCTTTTAGATCTGTTACATCGTATCCAGCTTCAACGTGTTTTTTATGTAGTTCTTCTAACGTTTTCTACAGAAATAGCAATGTGTCCATAACCATCTCCTAACTCATAAGCACCATGATCATAGTTATAAGTAAGCTCAAGTTCATAATTTGAACCAGGTAATGTAAGATATACTAAAGTAAATTTATACTCAGGAAAATCTCTTTCTCTACTTACTTCAAAATCAAAAGCTGATGTGTAAAACTCTACAGATTTTTTTAAATCAGCTACTCTATAACAAGTGTGTGCCATTGTTTGTGTCATGATAATCACCTCATAATTAATTTATTTTTTATAATATTGTCCAACCTAAAACCTATTGCCCCTAATCCCTAAATGAGTTGATATAACAGGACTAATAGCATCAATTTCTATAGCAATATCTGGATATTTATCCTTCAGATACTCTTTTATCTCATGAGCTTTCTCTATAGCATCAACATGAAGAACACAGACATGAATATTTTCACCTTTATGTTCTTGATAAAACTCATCAAACAGCTCATACATTCTTAATACAACTTTTTTATAAGTACGAATTTTTTGGAAAGGTACAATTATCTTATCTTCAAAATGTAGTAATGGCTTAACTTGTAATAAACTCCCAACTAGAGCTTGTGCACCACTTAAGCGACCTCCACGTTGAAGATGTGATAAATCATCAGCCATAAAGTATGCTTTAGAAACTTTTTTCATTTCATTTAGTGCACTGATAATTTGTTTTGAATTCTTACCTTCTTTTATTAAGTTTGCAGCTTTTATAGCGTACCAACCTTCTGGCTTACAAGATACTTCTGAGTCGAAAGGATGAACATTAATTCCATCAACCATTAATCCTGCGACAGTATAAGAAGAACATGCTCCACTAATTCCACTAGAAAGAGCAATAGCTATAACATCAGTATATCCTTCTTCTTTTAATTTTTCTAAGCAAGCAACAACTTCTCCTATAGCAGGTTGTGAAGTAGTTGGAAATGAATTATTAGTATCTCTTAGATATTCATAATATTTATCGGCAGTCATATCAATTATCTCTTTATAAGAATGATTATTGATAACTATATTTAAATAAACAGTTCTAATATCTAATTCTTTTTTTAATTCCTCAGATAAAAATGATGTAGAATCTATTAAAACAGCAATTTTTTCCACTCTTTTTCCTACTATCTATATCAATGATAGTTTTTCCTTTCTTAGAATTTTTCTATATTATATAGTTCTAGCTCAACTTTAGTTTCTCTTCCCATTAGTTCAATCATAACATCAGCTTTGAAATTGTTAGTATCTATATCTACAACTTTACCATCCATATCAACAAAAGGACCTGAAATAACACGTACATGATCACCTAACTCAATATCGATGTCAACTACACTAGATAGTCCCATTTGTTGTAAAATAAAGTTAATTTCTTCAGGAAGTAGTGGACTTGGTTTCGAACCTCCACCATGTGAGCCTACAAACCCTGTTACTCCCGGAGTATTACGTACTACGAACCAAGAATCATCAGTCATCACAAGTTCTACTAAAACATATCCAGGGAATGTTTTTCTATTTACTTCTTTTTTCTTTCCTGTTGGAGTAATAATAGTCTCTTTTTCTTCTGGAACAACGATTCTAAAAATCTTATCTTCCATATTTAGAGATTCTACCCTTTTTTCTAAATTATCTTTTACTTTATTCTCATATCCTGAATAAGTATGTATAACATACCATTCTTTATTTACTGTATCGCTCATAATAACCTCTCTTATCTACTAAAACGTCTAATCCCAGCAGTTATACCTAAATCAACTGCATAACAGAATAACATTAGTATTCCAACTACAACAATTACAATAACTGTTTTTCTAACAAGTTCATTAAAAGTTGGCCAACTTACTTTTCTCATTTCAGCAGCAACTTTACCTAGAAATTTGAACATTAACTGCACTCCTTTAATTTTTTTATCTCATTTTCATTTATAAATTATACCACAGTCTAATTTATAAGTCTATAAATCTTAAAATAAATGCACATACTTGTACAATATACTATTGTATCATTTATTTAACCACATTTCAATTATATATCTCTAAAATTATGAGATAAAACCAAAACATCATTCTGATTTTATCTCATAGTTATTTTATAATATTAATAATTTTATTTTGTTAAATCGTAAGTTGCTGTAAGAGTATTTCTCATCAACATTGTAATTGTTAAAGGTCCAACTCCTCCAGGTACTGGAGAAATATGAGCTACTCTATCCACGAATTTTTCTGTATTTACATCCCCTACTAGTTTACCATCACTATAGTTATTACCCACATCAATAATAGTACAAGTTTCTTTAACTTTTTCCTCACCTGTTAAGAAGTGCGGACTACCAACGCAGCTAACTATTATATCAGCTTGTTCTAATAGTTTATCAAGATCTTTTGTACGTGAATGTGCAGTAATTACTGTTGCATTATTTTGTAATAATAATGTAGAAATTGGTTTTCCAACAATATTACTACGTCCAATGACTAAAGCCAGCTTCCCTGAAATATCTTCACCAGTAGATTTGATCATTTCTAATATTCCTAAAGGTGTACAAGGAATCAATTTTGCTTCTCCAATAACTAATTTTCCAACATTGATAGGATGGAATCCATCAACATCTTTTTCTACAGATACTGCATTTAATACTTTTTCTGCATCTATATGTTTTGGTAAAGGTAATTGCACCAAAATACCATGGACATTTTTATCATTATTTAACTTTTCAATTTCTTCTAATAATTGCTCTGTAGTAATAAATTCATCTAGTTCTATCTTTACAGAATTAATATTATTTTCTATACACGCCTTATGTTTTGAATTAACATAACTTCTTGACGCTTTATTATCACCTACTAAAACTACTGCCAAAGTTGGTGTTATTCCTTTTTCACGTAATTGAGATGCTTCGTTTTTAATCTCCTCACGTAATTTTTTAGCTAATTGTGTTCCACTTATTATCCCCATTTATTTCTTTGCTCCTAATTTTATCTTTGCTTTAGATTTATTCTCAGTTCCATTAAGTAATCTTTTAATATTAGATTTATGCATATATATTACAAAAATACACATTATAATCATTATCCATTTATCTATCCCTGATTCAAAAATTGATAAATAAACTATTGATGTTAAACATATTAAGATACTACCTAGTGAAACATAACCTGTTATAAACAATGTACTGAAAAAGATAGCTACTAGTATTAGACTTAAAGTAGGATATAAAAATATAAATACCCCTGAACCAGTAGCCACAGCTTTCCCACCTTTAAAATTTGCAAAGATAGGATAAACATGTCCTATCATCGCAAATGCTCCAAAAATCGAAAGATACTCAACTCTTCCTAAAACAAGAGACGGTAACATTGTTGCTATTATTCCTTTTGATATATCCAATACAAATACAATTACTCCTGCTTTTTTTCCAAGACATCTAAAAGTATTAGTTGTTCCAAGGTTTCCACTCCCCATAGTTCGAATATCAGTATTATAAAATATCTTCCCTACTAATAATGCAGGAGAAATAGATCCTATGAGGTACGCTATTACAATAAACAATATAATTTGCATAACCATTTTTTTGTCCTACCTTATGATTGCTCCGTACTCATCAAGTGCTTTAAGTACTTTTTCATGAACCTTAGTTACCTCTTCATCAGTTAAAGTTTTTTGTTTATCACTATATGTAATTGTTAGTGCAATAGATTTTTTTCCCAACTAATAGCTCAGGTCCAACATATAGGTCAAACAACTCAATTTTTAGTAATAAGCTTACTATTTATACTTTCAATCACATCATAAATATTTTTGATATTCATCTACTAAATCTACTAACATTGCTATGTCTCGTGTAATTTCTGGATATTTAGTAACTTCTTCATATTTAGGTTTAACTTTTTAATTCAGAGATAACTTCGTCTAAGTTTATTTCAAATACATAAGTCTCATTTAAATCTTTATCTGATGCAACTACTGGATGAATTTCTCCAATAAATCCAATAAGTTTTTTTCCCCTAAATAAACTTCTGCTGTTCTTCCTGGGTGCATACCATCAATTTTTTTGCTTTTTTTGTATGAAACTTTTTCATCTAATCCAAGTCTTTCAAAGATGACTTCTAAATAACCTTTTGCAGTATAAAAATCAATAACACTACTTTCATTTAACCATTTAGTACTGTTTTCTTCACCTGTTAATGCTCCACTTAGGTAAAGCGTTTCTTTTGGTTGAATATTATCATCACCACTACCAAAGAATACTCGTCCAATTTCTAATAGTTTTAAATCTTTTTGTTTTCTAGCTACATTGTATTGTACTGTATTTAATAATCCTGGAATTAAACTCTGACGTAGTGTTGAGTGTGTTTCAGTCATTGGCATCATTAATCTCACTTTATGATGATTATCAAGTGTATATTGAGTTGATTCCTCATCTGAAACTAAAGAATAATTAATTGTATCGTTAAATCCTAACCCAACATATACTTTTCTTAAATCACGAATAGCACGTTGAGAATATGTTAAACCACCTTTTGTAGTTTTAGAGAATTTAGGTAAAGTTGAAGCAAGATTATCATAACCATAGATACGAATTACTTCTTCAACTAAATCTTGTTTAATTGATATATCAGGTCGACGTGTAGGAATTTTAACAGTTAATTCTTCACCGTCTACTTCCACTGAAAAACTTAAACTTTCTAGAATAGAAGTTATTTCTTCAGTTGATAAGGTAATACCTAAGTAGTTGTTAATATAACTTGTACTAATAACTACTTCTTTTTCCTCTTCTTTATTTACAACACCTACTGATGCCTCGACAGTAACATTAGGACATAATTCTAATATTAATTCCACAGCTCTTTGTATGGCTGCTTTTTGCATATTAGGATCAATACCTTTTTCGAACCTTGCAGAAGAATCACTTCTTAATCCATGAGCAGCTGATGTGCGACGTATACTAACAGGGTTGAAATACGCTGATTCTAAAATAATATTTTTTGTATTATTACTTACTTCTGTATTTTTTCCACCCATTACTCCACCTAATGCAATTGGTTTTGTTCCGTCAGTAATTACTAAATCACTTTCTTGAAGTTTTCTTTCTTCTCCATCTAGGGTTTCTAATACTTCCCCTTCTTTTGCATTTCTTACTACAATACTATTTCCAACTAAATCTTTATCAAATGCATGCATTGGTTGACCAAATTCAAGCAGTACAAAATTCGTAATATCAACGATATTATTAATAGGACGAATACCTGAATTCATTAAACGTGTTTGAAGCCATAATGGAGAATCTTTAACTTCAATATTTTTAACTACTTGTCCTAAATAGTTTTTACATGAATCACTTTCAACAACTACTTTTAGCTCAGTATCAGAATAATTTTCTTCAACTTCACTATCAGGAAAAGTAACTTTTTGATTATATAGAGCACCTAATTCATAGGCTAAACCTCTCATACTTAAAGCATCTGCTCTATTTGGAGTTATAGATAAATCTAGTATATAATCATTTAAACCTAATACTTCTACTGCATCTGCTCCAAGTTTTTGTTCACTTTCGAAGACATAGATTCCATCTTGATAGTTTTTAGGAACTACACTTTGATTTAACCCTAGTTCTTTTAGTGAACAAATCATACCTTGTGATTCTACTCCACGTAGCTTAGCTTTCTTAATTTTAATTCCAGGTAATGTAGCTCCAACTTTTGCTACTATTACATATTGACCAGCATCAACATTAGGAGCACCACATACTATTTGTAATTTATCTTCTTCTCCAACATTAACAGTACATACATTTAGTTTCTCAGCATCAGGGTGTTTTTCTTTAGTTTCAACATAACCTACTACCACATTAGAAATATTATCTGCTAAATATTCCACACCTTCAACTTCTATTCCACCACGAGTAATTTTCTCTGCTAAATCAGTAGCATTATCCTCTATATTCGCATATTGTTTTAACCAATTATAACTTACTAACATTGTTACCTCCTATTAATCGTTTCTATCACTATTAAATTGTTGCAAGAATCTAACATCATTTGTATAGAAACTTCTTATATCGCTAATACCATATTTTAGCATCGCTACACGTTCTGGTCCCATTCCAAATGCAAATCCACTATATACTTCAGGATCAAAACCTGCCATTTTTAGTACATTAGGGTGAACCATCCCTGCACCTAAAATTTCTAACCATTTAATATTTTCTTCGTCATCTTCATTTCCCCAAGAAACATCAACCTCTACTGATGGTTCAGTAAATGGGAAGAAACTTGGACGAAGACGAATTTTTTTATTTTCTCCAAATACAGCTTTAATAAAGTGCTCCAATGTCCCTTTTAAATCACTAAAAGTAATATTTTTATCAACAACTAATCCCTCAATTTGTGTAAATTGATGAGAGTGAGTTGCATCATCATTATCTCTACGGAATACTTTACCAGGACAAATTATTTTTACTGGTCCTTCACCGTTAGCTTTTAACATTTCGCGAGCTTGAACAGGTGATGTTTGTGTTCTCATAAGTAATTCATTAGTAATATAGAAAGAATCTTGCATATCACGAGCTGGATGATCCTTAGGTAAGTTTAACATTTCGAAGTTAAATTTATCTGTTTCAACTTCTGGTCCTTCTGCTACAGAGTATCCCATTGAAATAAAAATCTCTTCAATTTCTTCTATAATTTTATTTAATGGATTTACCCCACCCAGTCTTACTTTTCTACTAGGTAATGTAACATCTATTTCTTCACTAGCTAATTTTAATTCTAATGCTGCTTTTCGCTAGTTCCGCTCTTTTCTCCTCTAAGTTATTGTTAATAAATGTTTTTACCTCATTTACTAATTTACCGAAGCTAGGTCTTTCTTCAGGAGAAAGGTCACGCGCACCTTTCATAATATCAGTAAGAGCACCTTTTTTACCTAAAAATTTAACTCTTAAATCATAAAGCTCTTTTTCATCTTTTACTTCTTTTACTAATTCAAGATATTCTTCTCTAATTTTTTCTAAAGACATAAAATCCTCCTTAATTTATATATTATAATATTCTTTTGTGATTATAAGTACTTTTAATTATCCAAAATAAAAAGCCCCTAAAGAACATAAAGTTCTTAGGGACGAATCAATCGTGGTACCACCCAGCTTCAAAGCATACGCTTCCTCAAAACAAAATATACATTTTGTTAGTTTAATAACGGGTACTACCCGATTGTACTCATATTACACTCATACAATTACTCATAAGCTGAAAATATATAGCTAGTTAGTACAACTCTCTCAGTCAAAAAGTTGCTCCCTGTTAAAAACCATCAATATACCGTCTTAATCATCGTTTTTAAAAATTATATTTAAAATAATAATATAAAACACGCATAATGTCAACTATTATACGATATTTAATAATAAATTTAGCCTAAATAAAAATACACTCTCAAGTAATTGAGAGTGTATTTTATTATTTTGTATATTCTTCTACTAATTCAAGAACTTCTTCAGTTGTAGAGCACATAATTGCTTTATCAACTAATTCCTTTCATTTTTTCTAGTGATAAGTTTTTAATTTGGCTACGAGCTTGTAAAATTGAAGTAGCTGACATAGAAAACTCATCAAGTCCCATACCTAGTAACAGAGGAATTGCTAGTGTATCTCCAGCCATTTCTCCACACATACCTGTCCATTTACCTTCTTTGTGAGATGCTTCAATAACATTTTTCACAAGACGTAAAATTGCTGGATTATATGGTTGATATAGATAAGAAACTTTTTCACTCATACGGTCTGCTGCCATTGTATATTGAACAAGGTCATTAGTACCGATTGAGAAGAAATCAACTTCTTTTGCAAAAATATCAGCAATAACAGCAGTTGATGGAATCTCAACCATAATACCTAATTCGATATCATTACTTACTGCAACACCTTCTGCAACTAGTTTTTCTTTTTCTTCTAAGAATAAAGCTTTTGCAGCTCTAAACTCTTGAATTGTTGCGATCATTGGGAACATAACACAAAGCTTACCATATACTGACGCACGTAATAATGCTCTAAGTTGTGTTCTAAATAAATCTTTTTCTTCTAAACATAAACGAATAGCTCTGAATCCTAAGAATGGATTCATTTCTTTGGTAAATCTAAATATGGAAGTTCTTTGTCTCCACCAATATCTAAAGTACGAACAACAACAGGTTTGTCACCCATTCCATCTAAAACAGCTTTATAAGCCTCGAATTGCTCTTCTTCAGTTGGAAGTTGGTCACGTCCCATATATAAGAACTCTGTACGATATAAACCAACAGCTTCTCCACCATTGTTATTTACACCTTCTAAGTCAGCAGGTGTTCCTATATTTGCAGCTAAAATAACTTCATGACCGTCAGCAGTTACAGATTTTTCTGTTACTAGTTTAGCCCATTCTGCTTTTTGTTCTTCGAATTTAGCATGTTTTTCACGGTACTCCGCTGTTGTAGCCTCATCAGGGTTTACAAAGACAACACCATCTAATCCATCAAGAATTAAAACATCACCATTCTTAACTTCTTCAGTTATTGTACTTGTTCCCACTACAGCTGGGATTTCTAAAGATCTTGCCATAATAGCTGAGTGAGATGTACGTCCACCGATATTAGTCGCAAAACCTTTAACAAATTGTTTATTAAGTTGAGCTGTATCTGATGGAGTTAAGTCTTCAGCTATAATAATAACTTCCTCATCAATTAAACTTGGATTTGGTAAATCTACACCTAAAAGATGAGCTAAAATACGTTTAGAAACATCGCGAATATCAGCTGCACGTTCTTTCATATATTCGTTGTCCATAGCTTCAAACATAGAAACAAACATATCTGAAGTTTCTTTAAGTGCATACTCTGCATTAATAACTTTAGATTCTATATCTGTTTTTACAGTTCCCATAAACTCTGGATCCTCTAAAATTAGAAGATGTGCTTCAAAGATTGCTGCTTTATCAGCTCCAAGATTTTCTAAAGCTTTTTCTTTAATAATAGTTAATTCTTTTTTAGAAACTTCAATTGCTTCTTCAAATCTTTTAACTTCTGCTTCTACATCTTGGATTTTTACTTCTTTAACTGATAAATCAGGTTCAACGAATTTATATGCTTTTGCAAAAGATATACCTTGAGATGCTGCTATACCTTTTAGTTGTAACATATTATACTAATCCTTCTTTCTTCATTGTTTCTTCTAATGCATTGATTGCTTCTTCTTCATCAGCACCATCAGTGTAAATAGTGATTTCTGCATCTTTACCAACACCAAGACTCATTACACCCATAATAGATTTTAAGTTAACTTTACGTCCATTGTACTCTAATTCAATAGTAGATTGGAATTTAGAAGCAGCTTGTACTAAAAGTGTAGCTGGTCTAGCGTGAATTCCTGTCTCGTCGATTACTTTATATCCTCTTTGTAACATAGTTTATGTCTCCTTTATTAAAAAAATATTTACATTCAAATAATAACATATGAAAGCAATATTTACAAGTATTTTCTATTTCAACTAAAGGTTAAACTTTTTCTTAATTCTTAATTAAGAAAGCCGTTTCTTTAATACTATACTTGATTACAATCAAATCTATTGAAAAATATCATGAAAAATATAAATTTAATGATAAAATAAAAGATTATATAAGAAAAAGAAAAGAAAGTTATTTAATTTTTCAAATAACTTTCTTTTTTTAATAATTAATGTCTATATTTTATTAAAAAAATTGTTTAGTTTTTTTAGTTTTATATTGTAAACTTTCTCTATTTTTACTATTTCTCCACCAGTTTTTATAATAGATTTAAATCTCTCATAATCTTCATGATTTCTATTAAATTCACGCGCATTTTTATTTATTTCTTTAAAATCAATTCCCTGATCCGTTGCTGCAAATACACATCCACAGTAACATTGTCTATATATATTGTAGTCATTACACATTTCTATAGATCGCTTATAACCATTATTCTTTTTAAAATCAGATGGTAAATAGTATATTGAGACCTGCTCTTGAAGAACATATCCTGCTTCATTTATAACTGTCGCATTTTTCTTTGGGACTTAAAGTCAGTGCCGAAGCAAAATAATCATAACCTAACTCTTGAGCTTTTAGCGCTGACGAGTCCAATCTCATCTCATAACAGATATGACATCTATCTCCACCTTCTCTATCTTCTTCATGACCTTTTACTGCACGAATAAATTTACTTGGAGCATATTCATCAGCTAAAAATTTTATCTTTTTCTCATTTCTTTTATTAAATTCTTCAACAAAATCTTTTTGTACAAGCATACGCTTTATGTATTCTTCTTTTGGATGAATATTAGAATTTGAGAAAAATATTGTTATGTCACTAAATTCAGATAAGTACTCTAATACATAAGTACTACATGGGTGCACAGCATGAATGTATTAGAATTTTAGGTCTAAAATCTGTTTTTTTCCATTCTTTTATTAATTCTTTAAGTACATTATCATAATTAATTTTTTGATTTTTATGTCTAGTATTTATAAATTGTTTACTATCAATCATTTACTTAAATTTCCTTCTACTACTATAATTTATTTATAAAGTTTAATATAAAATATAATATTTTACAACCATTTTCTATTGATTTTTTATTTCTTTTAATCTATTTACAAGTACAATAAAATATATGTAACTAAGACACTTATCATACTAAATAATGATCCTATTAAATAATATTCTGCAAAACTTTGATTTTCTGAAATCTTATTATATCGCGCAACAGACTTAGCTGTAAAAATCAGACCTATTGCTGCAAATTGTCCCATCAATACAAATATTCCCATTATTAGTCTTTCTAAAACTCCAACTACTGCTCCTGCTCCTTGAACTAATGTTTCATCATTTTGAGCAACTTGAAATCTACTGAAAAGTGTTTTAAAAATTTCATTTACTGGTTTACCTATAATACTAAAGAACAATAACAATCTAAGTATATTACTCATATTAGAATTAATAAAAACTTCCTTACTATCAATGTTAAAAGAGTAGATAGTAATAATTAATATGATTAATATAATATTCGATATAACAGTAATATACTTATTACCTAAAATTTGAACATAGTCGCTATCTAAAATATACCAAACTCCTAAAGACAATAAAATAATTATTAGAACATATATTTTTTTCTCCGGAATTAAAAATAAATGCGACTACAAATATTAATAATTGAATTATTCGATTTAATGATAAACCAAATTTTTGTATCACCCATCACTTTATTCTTAGGTACATAATATTCGGAGAATACAATACCAAATAAAAAAATAAAGTTAACACTGGATTAGAAAGAAAAAAACTCCGAAAAAGCCTATATATAATTTATCCATTAGTACACCTCCTATATTGATTTTTATGAGTAATTCATTAGCTTTTTACTCTATTATTTAAATATATTTTCAAACCACTAGCCTTTAGTCTTTTGTTAAATGCACTTGGACTAATATTTAATCTATTTGCTACTTTATTATTTGAGAAGTTTTCTATATAAATATTATCATCTAATAAAACTTTTAAAATATCATATTGTAAATCAGTCCATTTTGCTTTAATAAAGTCACTAGATAATAACAATGAATTTATATTATCCTCCAAATCTTTATCCTCTAGACATACACCTACTTTTTTATAACCATAATAGTTTTTAGCGTGAACTGTATTTATAGCTTCTCTAGCCTTCCAATAAGCTGGACCATCAGATTCTATACTTTGCTTTTTATTAATTTTTGTAAGTATATCTCCTCTCCCTATACCGAATCTTATTTCGTATGGTAAAAAACTCAATGAAATCTCATCGATTATCTGAAATATATGTTTATTAGGTAAAAGTAAAGCTTGAAATTCATCTCCAGTTGTTACAGTAAATGGAGAAACTAAATACTCTTTTATACTTTTTTTATTAATAATCTTCATTAAATTTAATAATTTCACTTGAGCTTCTGCTCTATCTTTTTATATTTTTTTGATGAAATAATATCACCTATTAATGCAATATACAAATCTACCACCACCTTTATTTCTATTATAACGGAAATTTAATATTATTTCCACTATAAAGGAAATTATAAAAAGATTAAAAATAAATTTAATTATTTTTAATCTTTAGTATAAATTATTCAGCTTTATATTTCAATCCTAAATGCTGATAAGCTTTAGGTGTCGCTCTTCTTCCTCTTGGTGTACGTTCTATAAATCCTTCTTTTACTAAGTATGGTTCATAAACATCTTCTATTGTAATACTTTCTTCTCCTATAGTTATTGCTATAGTTTCTAATCCAACAGCTCTTCCGTCATAACGCTTAATTAAACATTCAAGTATCTTATAGTCAATATTATCTAAACCTTTTGAGTCAACTTGCAATAAATCTAACGAATCTTTTGCTAAACTTTGTGTAATAATACCATTGTTTTTAACTTGAGCAAAATCTCTAACTCTCTTAAGTAGTCTATTTGCTATACGTGGTGTTCCTCTAGAACGCATTGCTATTTCATATGAACTCTCTGTATCTATTTCACAACCAAAAATATCAGCTGTTCTATTAATAATGTTTTGTAGCTCATCTATATTATAAAACTCTAAGCGACAATGTACCCCAAAACGATCTCGTAGAGGTGCTGTAAGTGCTCCTGCTCTTGTTGTTGCTCCTACTAACGTAAAGGGAGGTAGTTCAATTCTTATACTACGAGATTCATCACCTTTACCAATAACTATATCAAGATAAAAATCTTCCATTGCTGAATAAAGTATCTCTTCTATAGATCTACTAATACGGTGTATTTCATCAATAAAAAGAACATCACCTGGTTCTAAACTTGTAAGAATTGCAGCAAGATCACCTGATTTTTCAATTGCGGGTCCTGAAGTATATTTAATTCCAACTTCCATCTCATTAGCAATAATAGTAGCTAATGTAGTTTTCCCTAAACCTGGAGGACCATATAACAAGCAATGGTCTAATACTTCAGATCTTATTTTTGCTGCTTCTATAAATACTTTTAAATTATTTTTAATTTGTTCTTGCCCAATATATTGACTTAATAATTTTGGTCTTAATGACTGTTCTTCTCTCTCTTCACCATCATTTTGATTAGCTGAGACCATTCTTTCGTCCATCATTTCCTCCTTTCTCAGGATATTAAATACTAATTAATAATTTTAATCCTTGTTTAACATAACTATCTACACCATCATAATCAAATGCAGATAATTTCTTCTCTATTTTTGTAAGTTCCTTCTTACTATAACCTAATGCCTCTAATGCTAATAATGCATCTTTTAGGTATTGGTTTGCGTTATTATTTGGTGTTGATGCTGTTGCAGCAAAATCAACCTTACCTTGTAAATCTAAAATAATCTGTTGAGCAGATTTTTTTCCAATTCCAAGGAACTTAGTTAGGTAAACTCGCATCTTGTTTTTCTATTGCAGAAATGATTTCTTCACTAGTTGCACCTGCCAATATAGCTAGTGCACTCTTTGGTCCAACACCCTTAACTTTTAGCAATAATAAAAATACCTTCTTTTGTTCCTTTGTAGAAAATCCATAAAGAGTATTTGAATCTTCACGTACTTGTTGGCTTATAAATATTTGTTTTTCTTCTTCTAATTGATATTCATATGGATTAGCTACTACTATTTCATAACCTATTCCATTGTTATCTACTACTATATTTGTTGGATTAATCTCAGAGATCTTTTCCCTTTTATATATGCATACATTAAAATTCACACTCCTAATCAATTATATTATTATAGAATTAAATTATAAAAATCTCAAGCATTTTGTTATAAACTTCGTAAATATAAAATAGTTCTTTACTTATAAAAAATGAACCTAGCATTATCACTAGGTTCATTGTTTTAAATTATTTTACTTTGTCTAAATCAACATTCATAACTTTTGCTGTTTCTTCAACTTTATTATATGCTGTTTGATCTACTTCTTCAAAACCAGTTATACTAAACATCTTAGTAAATAACTCTTTCATCTTCGGATCTTTGTCCATATCTAGTAAAGCTTGTTTTAATTTTTCTTGTAAATCTTTATCCATTTTACTAGATGCTGTTACCATAATACCAGGTATAGTGTCACTACTTGCTAATTTTTCTATATCTGTTAATGCAGCAGGAAAGTCTTTTGCATATCTTTCTTCAACACCATCAAATGTAGCTATTACATCTACGTCTTTATTTAGTAATAGTTGTAAACTTTTATCATGTCCACCACTAAATTGATATGAGATATCTTTATCAAGATTAATACCAGCTTTAACTAACATAGCTCCTGGATAAATATAACCTGAAGATGATGAAGGATCAACAAATGCAACCTTCTTACCTTTAACATCTTGTAATGATTTAATACCAGAGTCTTTTCTTACGTATAACTCTGCAGTATAACCAGATTTACCAGTTTTACCTTTTGATGTTAACAGCGGTTGTGCATTACTTTGCTTTTGAGCAAGTACAGCAGAAAATGGAGGAATAATACCGAAGTCAACACTTCCACTTCCAATACCTTCAACAACACCGATATAGTTACTTGCCGTAAACGCCTCTACTTTCACACCCATTTTTTGACTTAGGTAATCAGCGATAGGCTTAACATCTTCAACTAGTTGTTCACTGTTTTTCAGAGGAACAAATCCCATTTTTATTACTTTTTCCTCAGATTTTTTTTCTTCCTTTTTAGATGAACAACCAACTACAGAAAAAATAAATACACAGCTAATTAAAGCCAATAATAATTTTTTCATATTATTTCCTCCTAATTATTTATGAAATATATGTCACCTTTTTACATTTTATCATATTTTAATATAGATATCTATAGTTTTAATCGTATTCACTACTACTAGCACAAAAAAGGCAAAAAAAAAATACATCTAATTATTTAGATGATTAAAATTGGAGGCGGCTACCGGATTTGAACCGGTGATCAAGGTTTTGCAGACCCGTGCCTTACCACTTGGCTAAGCCGCCTGATATATTTAATTTTAATGGGGCGGCTGAAGGGAATCGAACCCTCGAATGTCGGAACCACAATCCGATGCGTTAACCACTTCGCCACAACCGCCATATTTACAACAATACTAATTATACATTTTTATCCATATGATGTCAAGTTATTTTTTATATTTTTTCTCTTTACTATTTAGATAACATATTTTTTCTCTAACTATTACTAATTCCTATTTAACAAAGTAAATACTATAGTTATTTAAATAATATTTTATACAATACTACTTGACACACTATACTATGTATTGTATAGTATAGATGAAAGGAGTAAGAACACAATGGAAGCACAACTTAAAAGAGGTTTATTAGACATATGTGTACTTGCCACTTTAAGAAATTCTGAGTCATATGGCTATAAAATAATCAAAGACGTTTCTGAGATAATTCCTATTTCTGAATCGACACTCTACCCTATTCTTAAACGATTAGAAAGTAATAATTGTGTAACTACCTACTCAGTAGAATATAATGGGAGATTAAGGAAATACTATAAAATTACTGATTTAGGTTTAGAGAAAATCCAAGAATTTCTAAAAGACTGGCATATCATCAGCAATGCTCATAAATATATTTTAGGAGATGAAAATTATGAATAAAAATAGTTTTAACAATATTTTATATGAAAATTTAAAAAATTATTTACCCTACGAAGATATACAAAGAACACTCAACTTTTTTAATGAAATTATCAACGATAAAATTGAAGAAGGTATACCCGAAGAAGAAGCTATTAGACAATTAGGTAGCATTTCATCTATTGTTGATCAAATATTAGAAGAAAATAATATTAACAACAGAAAAACAAAATTAGTATGGCGTTTTAAACCTAATGGAGTTATTTCAATTATAATACTAGTATTTACTTTTCCATTGTGGATTGCATTTCCAATTATTCTATTTTCTTTAGCAATTGCATTTGTATCAGTGTTACTTGCTTTACTTATAACACCTATTTCATTATTTTATTGGGCTGTAAAAGTTATCTGTTTTAACATATTTAATACATATAATCTTACTACAGCTGAATTTATATTTCTCTATAGGTGGTGCTTTTGTAACCTTAGGTTTATCAATACTAATGACAATATTAATCGCGAAATTCATAAGCTATTGTTTCAATAATAAATGGAAATTTAAAGCTACTTTAACGAAAATATTTAAAAAAGAGGTGTCAGTATATGAGTAAACTAATTAAACTATCACGAAATTTTATAATAATAGGAATAGTTTTAATGATTATTGCCGTTATAATGAACGATGGAAAGATACCTTTATTCGCAAATCATTACGAAGAAAAACATTATGTTAAACTAGCTGATAATATCAAATCTATTAATATTGATGCAATCAATGATGATGTTACTGTAGAACCTAATGATTCAGATAATATAGAAATAAGTTACTATGATAGTCAAATTTCACAATATAAAATAACAGATAGCGATAGTACTCTAACTATTAAAGAACAAGATGACAATATTCTAAAACTAAACTTTAACTTTATAATTAAGAGAAAAAAATTTAATAATTAAAGTACCGAAAAAAATTGATTCCTGAACTTGAGTTACGCAATACTGTTGGTAATGTAAAATTAAGTGATTTAAATTTAACAAAACGTAAAAAAATCACATCTAATGTTGGTAATATTAAATTAGAAAAGCTTAATATTACTAACTTATCTATCGAAAACACTGCTGGTAATACAGTCGTGGCAAATATTAATTCTGAAGATGGAGAATTTAATATAAACAGCGAATCTGGTAATATATACATAACTACTTTAAATAACTTTAATATAGCTAATATAAAAAAATGCATTTGGTGATGTTTCATTAAATGACTCTTCATCTACTAAATTTAATATTGATAGTTCTACTGGAAATACCCATATTAATGACTTAAATAATAATTCAATCGAATCAATTTCTTGTAAAAATATCCACTGGTAATATTAATGCTAAAAAAATATAAATGCTAGTAAACTTATATCACTTGAAGCACGATTTGGAAATATTTATGCAGACATTTTCAGATAAAGAAGATAACTACTCTAGTTCAGGTAATACATACTATTCTAAATCTGGATCAAAAAAATAATATTAGTAAAAACTGAATATGGTGATACTCGAACAAACTTTATAAACTAAAAACTTAAAAAAACCAAGCATATAACTGTTTGGTTTTTTTATCATTTCAATCTCAAAAAAATTTTTCCTATTAAAAAAATAGTTTGATATAATCATATGTATAGTTAATTGACAATTTTACATAAATAAATTATTATATTTATGTATAAAACATTTTTGTATTATATAAATAAAAAAATATGGAGGATTCTAATTAAGAAATCTTTAAGAAAAATTCTTTTAATAATTTCTACTGTTGTATTATCAGTTGTTTTAGCTGCATGTGGATCTAAAGGTGAATCTAATAATAATTCTAATAGTAACTCTAATAGTGAAAGCACTGCATCTAAACCTCTTACATCTCAAGAGATTATTGATAAATATGCAGAGGTAACAAAAAATATTAAAAGTACAAAATTTGATCTTAAAATCAATATGGATGTTAAATCTGGTGATGAAAGTATGAAACTTAGTTTAGCAATGGATGGTGCTGTATCAACTGATCCAATCGCTATGCTTATGAACTATAAAGAAACAGCAGACGATGAATCTCGTGAAGCATCTTTATACGTAAAAGACGAAAATACTTTCTATGCTAAAAATGGTTCATCAGGAAAATGGCAAAAACAAAGTACAACTGATTCAATGAAAAAACAACTTGAATCTATGAAACAAATTGCCGCTACTGATAAATCTGTTGACTTTTATAAAAATAATGCTTCAGACTTTAAAGTTGAAGAACAAGGTGATAAATATGTATTAACATACACAGGTAATGATTCAAAATTCATCGACTTAATCAAACAAAATAGTGGTACAGCAGAAAATGCTAAAGGTTTTGATGATGTTGAATTCACTAAAATTTCTGTTAAGTTTTCAGTTAAAAAAGCAAACTTTGAACCAGTTGATCTTTATATAACTGCTGATTTCCACCAAAAAGACAAGAGCTCTAATACAGCAAAAATGGAAATGACAAATACATATTCTGAAATTAACACAGTGAAAATCACTGCTCCACAAGGAATTGAATAAAATTTTTAACTCCAAGTAAATTATTACTTGGAGTTTTTTTATTTTCCCTACTCTATATTTTTAAAAAAATTTTAGTAATTACTATTTATAAAAATTATCACTTTTTTATGTACTCTTAACTAGAATAATATGTACTATTATAAAATTATCTTGAAAAAGTTTTCTTTCTTACCAATATAATACTTCAGATGTTGTATTCATTCTTTTTATATATTATAATATTTATATAAATATTAATATGGAGGTTTTATTATGTACAAATCACTTAGAAAAATTCTGTTAATAATATCCACAGTTATATTATCAGTAGTACTAGCTGCATGTGGTACAAAATCAAAAACTGAGTCTCAACAAGAATCTCAACCTAAACCATTAACATCTCAAGAAGTTATTGAAAAATATTCTGAAGCTGTAAAAAATGTAAAAAGTTTTAAATATGTATCAAAATTCTCTTCTAATATGAATGACAAAGATCCAGAAAAAACAAAAGCAGTTTATCCTGGCGGTTTATCGTCTGAATCTTCAAAAGAAGGTGTTCTTTCAGTGGAGCCATTTTCAATACTAACTAGTAGAACGTTATCACTTATGGGTAATAGTTTAGTAATAACAAATTATATAAATGAATCAAATGAATTATACATCAAAGCTGGGAATGATCCATGGCAAAAGAAAACTACTACAAGTAGCCAAAGTGAAAAAGCTGATATTGTAAAAAAATTAATTTCCTACGATAAATATTTAGAAGCTTTAAAAAATGTTGCTGGTGATTTAAAACTAGAAGAACAAGGTGATAACTATATTTTATCTTATTCTGGAAATGATGAAAAATTTATGGATCTATTAAATGAATTTGATGATGATAAATCGATTAAACAAGTATATTCCCAAACTAAACTGAAAAATGTAGACTTTAAATTAATTATAAATAAATCTACTTTTATACCGATTGAATTATCATTTAATTCTGAATCTACTAAGCAATATAATGACGACTTTGTTATAAAAGTCGAGGCAAAACGTACATTCTCAGAAATTAACACTGCAAAAGTTACAAAACCAGAAGGTATCAAATAATATTATAAACTCCAAGTATGTGTCTACTTGGAGTTTTTTTGTTATTTATATTAAAACACATTTACAACTAAACTGAAACAGCTTACAACCTTGCCATATTAACTTTTATTTACTTGAATTAATACTATATATAAATTATAATAATTATATAAATATTATTTGGGGTGTTTATTATGAATAAATTATTAAAAAAAAATCTGTTAATGATTTCCATAACTATTTTAATAGCAGCATCAGCCATATTTATTTACTATAAAAAAACGTTCAACATCAGTCTCAAACAGAAATCTCAATCATCGTCTCAAACTAATCCTATAACCTCTCAATATGTGATAGAAAAAAATATTCTGAAACGGTAAAGAATGTAAAAAAAGTTTTAAATATAAAAACAGAATATTCTACAACATTTTTATAATATAGACCGAATAGCAGATAAAAAAATAGAAGATAAGAGTTTAGCAACGAAAAAAATACAAGCTGGTACTCTATCTATAGAACCATTTTTCATTACAGACTAACATTTTCTTGGACTGATTCTACAAAAATCACAAAATTTCATCAAATTATGTAAATGAAAAATAATATTCTATATTACAAAAATAGATAATCAATCTTGGAAAACGTAAAGAATCTAGTCAAAGTATTAGTGAAGCAATTGACAGTAATAAAAAAAATATTGATAATGATAAATTTTTTTAGATACTCTTAAAAAAATGTTGCTGATGATTTAATACTGGAAGAACATGGTGATAACTATATTCTTACTCTTTATAGGAACTGATGACTAGATTTATCACATTATTAACTGAATTTGATAATGACCTACCTCTCTGACTTAAAAAGATTACGATCATAAATATCTTATTTTTAGATTAACTATTAATAAATCTACCTTCGAGCCAATTGAAATATCATTAAAAGCTAATATATATAGACATAATCTAGAAGGTACAGGTAAAGAAACAGAAAGAAAAAAATAGAAGCAAAACGAACATTCTCAGAAATTAATACTGCAAAAGTTGAAATTCCAAAGGATATACAATATGAATTGCAAGCTAATCTTATAACCTCAAATTATGTGATAGAAAAATATTCTGAAAGGGTAAAAAATGTAAATAGTTTTAAATATAAAACAGAACATTCTACAAAATTTATTAATACAGATCCTAAAGTAGTAGAAAGAATCGGAGCTGTTAGTTCAGTAACAAAAACAATACAAGATGGCACTCTATCTATAGAACCATTTTCATCACAAACTAACATTTTTTGGACAGGTACTACAAAATCTCAAAGATTATCAAATTATATCAATGAATCTAATATTTTATATTATAAAATAGAAAATGAACCTTGGAAAAGTAAAGAATCTAGGCAAAGTATTAGTGAAAGAATTGATACTAATAAACAATATATTGCTAATGATAAATTTCTAGACGCTCTTAAAAATGTTGCTGATGATTTAATACTTGAAGATCAAGGTGATAAATATAATCTTACTTATATAGGAAATGACGATAAATTTATTTCATTATTATCTGAATTTGACAGTAGCTTACCTATTGTTCTATATAAATTAGAAGATACTGATCTTAAAAATCTTGATTTAAGATTGACTATTAATAAATCTACCTTCGACCCAATTGAAATATCCTTCGTAGCTACTATATCTAAAAAAAGACAAGATGGGATAGATAGAAAAATAGAAGCAATAAGAACATTCTCAGAGATTAATTCTGCAAAAGTTATACCTCCAGAGGGTATACGATAAACTTTTAAAACTCTATATACATTTTGTACATTTAGTTTTTATATTTCTACATTTCTAAATTAATCATAGTAGAATTTAGTTCTTTCTCTTTTGTAAAAATAATATCAATATATATATTAGGAGGGTTTATTATGTATAAATCATTAAATAAATTTCTGTTAATAATTTCCTCAATTATTATAACAGTTGTATTAGCTGCATGTGGTACAAAATCACAAACTGAATCACAATCAGATTCTCAACCTAAGCTTCCATCATCTCAAGAAGTAATAGAAAAGTATACTGAGGTTACCAAAAATATAAAAAAAGTATTAAGTTTGAATCAGAGCTAACTTTGAAAAACTATAAAAAAATAATGAAGAGAGTGTTATTAAACTACAAGTGGATGGTACCTCATCTAACGAACCATTATTAATAACAGTTAATGATAATTATACACTTACTAATAAAAAAATATTAAAACATTCTTATATAGAAATGAATCTAATACACTGTATACTAAAATTAAACAATAATCCTTGGAAAAAAACAAGATTCTAATGAAATTATTGATGGAAAAACTAGAAGCTTCAAAAAAAATAGTTGCAAGTAATAAAATGCTAGAGTTTTTATAAAAAAATAACGCTAATGATTTTTAAAGTTGAGGAACAAGGAGAAAATTATATTTTTAACGTATTCTGGTAATGATGAAAAATTTAAAGAATTACTATATGAAGCTAGTGCTTCAACACTTATCTCTGAAACTTTTTAAAGATATTGATTTGAAAAAAATCTTGTATATAAAAATAACTCTAAAAAAATCTAGTTTTTGAACCAGTTGAAACTTCTTTCTCATCTGAGTCAACTAAAAAAAGAATCAGATAATGTGTTAGATAAAAATTGACTTAAAACATACCTTCTCAGAAATTAATTCTGCTAAAAGTTACAAAACCAGAAGGAATTCAATAAAATTTTAAAACTCCAAGTATATAACTACTTGGAGTTTTTGTTATAGCTTTTGTTTTAAATATTTCTTCTTGAAATTCTTATTTTTAAATCTTGATTATTAATTATTTTTCTCAATTACATAAGAAACGCCATCATCATTATTAGATTTCGTAATAAAATCTGCATATTCTTTTACTTTATCAGATGCATTCCCCATAACAATTGAATACCCTGCACTTTGTAACATTGAAATATCATTTTCTCCATCACCAAAAGCAACCGTACTATCCCTACCTATATTTTTTAGTTTCATAACATATTCAATTCCTAACGATTTTTTTGCATTAGTATGTGTTATTTCCAGATAACTACTTAAACGATTTTTTTGAATTGTTATCTTTTTCATCACTATAATTAACTTCTACATAATTAACCAGTTTTTTTAAATACATCAATATCATCTTCTATAAAAGAAACTTTATAAACTTCTTTTAAATTCTCATTAAAATATTGATTAAAATTTACTAAATTATAGTTTACCTTAACCACTTTTTTCTCGCGTTCTATAACCTTATTTACTACATCTACATTCCAATTCTCATCATCATATAAACTTATACCTACTTTTGGAAATTTACCTCTAATATCTAAAACTAATTTTCTAGCAAATTCTCTATCTAATATTTCCTTATTCAAATATTATAAATTTATTATTTTCTTTTTTAAATACCATAGCTCCATTAAAAGCAATGTGAATCCCACCTACTCCTAAATCATTTAAAATACTTTCCATTTTTTGCGGAGATCTCGCAGAAACTAAAGTTAACGGTATATTGCATTCTCCAATTATTTTTTTCGTATAGTCACTTAGTTTCTCCATTATTATTTAATAATGTTCCATCAATATCTGAAAATAAATGTTTTATCATAACATCACCTTTATAATATAATTTCCACTTTAATTCTATCATATTAATATAACTATTTCCATGAACAATATACTATTTAAAACTAAATATTTTTATTCAATAACAATATTGACTTTTACCTTTATATATACTACTATTATTATATATAAACAACTTTTTTTATCCCATAATTTTTATAATAAACGGAGGTATATTATGAAAAAAATAATTTTAAAAAAATTCTTTTTAATATTTTTTTACATTTTCTTTTTCGCAATAGGGATTTCAGCTTGTGGAATTTCACATAACTCTACTTCTTCAAAAGAAATACTTGAAAAAAATATTCTGAAGCAACAAAAAAATATTAAAAAAATTTAAAATTTAATAGTATAAATAATATAGCAGTAACTTCAAATGATAAAAAAATCAATATAAAAAAATCAATATGGACGGTACATTAATATCTGAGCCCACTTCTATGCTTGTTTATGTTAATCAACAAATTGATAATCTTTCTGAAAAATACCTCTATTTACCTTAAAGATGATAACACATTATATATAAAAGAAGGCGATTCATCAAAATGGATCAAAGAAAATATTTCTGATGAAAATAAGGAAAGTATAAAATCATTAAAAAATTTAGGTTTTACCGATAAAAATTTACAACTATATCGTGATATCTCAGATAAATTTAAAGTTGAAGAACAAGGCGACAATTATACTCTAACATATTCAGGTAATGATGAAAAAAAGTAATTGAATTTTTTTAAAAAAACAAAGCACCACTTCTGATAAATTAGATAATTTTTTTCATATAAAAAAATATTACTATTAAACTAATAATAAAAAAATCAAATTATGAACCAGTTGAAATACATACTACAATTGAAAAATCAAGGTAAAACAGATACCTCAAATACAATAGTAACCGAAATGAAAGTAACATTCTCAGAGATAAATAAATCAAAAAAATTACTCCTCCATCAGATATTGAACATTAATAAATAAATTAACTTCAAGTAGAAATATACTTGAAGTTAATTTTTTTGTTTTTAATATAACTTATATTTATAATGATTTAGAAATTTGTTTAACAAAAATTAAACAAAAATATTTAATATCTTTAATAAAATAAACTTGTTCTATGCTATATATAGTAATTCTATTGAAACCGTTTGTTGACAATTACTGTAATATATATTATTATTAATATGTATATAACATTATGTTATCACATAAAATAATTAAATATGGAGGTTTTTTATGACTAAATCTATAAAAAAAGTTCTTTTAATGCTTACTACTGTAGTATTAACAGTTGTACTAGCTGCTTGTGGTTCAGGTGGATCTGGTGGCGGAAGTAGTGCACCAAAAACACCAACATCTAAAGAAGTATTCGAAAAATATTCGGAAGTTGCAAAAAATATTAAAAGTGCTAAATTTATCGCAGATGTTCAAATGTCAGATTCAAAAGGTCAATTAACTATGAAAATGGATGGTACTTTTACTGCTGAGCCACTTACAATGTTAGTTGACTATGATATTTCAACTGGAAAACAAAACCAAAAAATGTCTATGTATCTAAAAGACTCTAGCAATATTTACATAAAAACAGCTAGTTCAGATTGGAAAAAAGCGCCAGTTGATGAAGCTACTAAAAAACAACTTGATTCAGTAAAAGATGTTGCTGGTAACGATAAAGCCCTAAACTTCTACAAAAATAATGCAGATAGCTTCAAAGTTGAAGAAGAAGGAGATAACTACGTTTTAACTTATACAGGTAACGACGAAAAATTCAAAGAATTACTTAAAGAACTAGGTTCTTCATCTGGTACATCTAGTAACTATGATCAATTTAATTTCAAAAATACTACTGTTAAGTTAACAGTTAAAAAATCAAATTATGAACCAGTTGCTTCTGAAGTATCTACAGAACTAGAAAGTAAAAAAGATTCTAAAAATATTGCAAAACTTGTAACTAAACAAACTTTCTCTGAAATCAACTCAGCTAAAGTAACAGCTCCAGAAGGAGTTAAATAATATATTTTCTCTAAGCGATTAAATCGCTTAGAGATTTTTATTTCTTTATTCTTTATTATTTTTTTAGCTAATTTAAACATCAATTGACTTTTTTTATCATAAATAAATTATCATATTTATATAGTAATTATTATTTTTTTGATAAAAAAATATTTAAAGGAGTGATTAAATGAAAAAAATACTATAAAAAAATTAGTTTTTATTATTACTACAGTTTTCTTATCTATAGCTTTAGCAGGTTGTTCAACTAAAACTCCTACTTCTCAAGAAACTATAGATAAATACACAGAAGCTTTAAAAAATATTAAAAGTGAAACTTACAATTCTGATGTCATGGTTAAAGATACATTAAGAAACAAAGAGAATACTTACAAATTTAATATTAATGGGACTATTGTAGATAACCCACTAGCAATGAATGTAAATATTAAAATAGATGATACAGCATTATCTCTATATATGAAAAATTCAAATTCATTATATGTAAAACAAAATTCTTTAAGTTGGAGAAAATATAAGTCATCTAGTGAAACATTAGAACGTTTTGATTCAGCAAACAAAATTAGTCGAGATAAAGAAAATATTGATTTTCTAAAAAGTAATGCAAATGATTTTAAGGTTGAAGAACATGGTGATAACTACGTTCTTACCTACTCAGGAAGTGATGCAAAATACAAAGAATATTTAATTTCATCTTTTATTGGATTTGGAGAAATGAGTGAATTTAAGAGATATGATTTAAAGAATATTACTATAAAACAAACTATAAAAAAAATATAGTTTTGAGCCTGTTGAATTAAATATTACCTCTGAACTTACTTATAAATATGATTCATTAGTTAAATCTTATATCGAAATAAAAACTACAACATCTAATATTAATTTAGGAAAAGTAGCACAACCTGACGACTTTAAAAAGTTACAAATAATCTCTAAGCGGTAAAAATCGCTTAGGGATTTTTTTACTATACCCCTACTTTATATATATAATCTTTATATAATATTTATTATTCTCAAACAATTTGTTATAATAAAAGTATATTAAGAATATGGAGTAAAACATTATGATTATACTAAATAAAGAACAAATTAAAAAATGCATTCCTATGAAGGAAGCTATAGAAGTTTGTAAAGAGTCTTTAAAAGACTATTCAGAAAATAAAACTAATATACCACTTAGAATTAACTTACCAGTTCAAAAATACAATGGACAAGCACTATTTATGCCAGGAAAAATTAGTTCAAACGAAGAAAAAGTTGGTATAAAAATAGTTTCGGTGTATCCAAACAATGCACAGTATAATTTACCTTCAGTTCCCTCAACAGTTCTTATGATAGATTCTAAAACAGGAATAGTAAATGGTTTACTAGATGGTACATACTTAACAGCACTTCGTACAGCAGCTTTACAAGGAGCTGCAACTGATTTATTAGCTAGAAAAGATAGCAAAATAGCTACCCTTATAGGTACAGGTGGTCAAGCATTTGAACAAGCACGTGCACTTCTAACTGTTAGAAATCTTGAAGAACTTCGTGTAGTTGGTAGAAACTTTGAAAAACTAAAAACTTTGTAGAAAAGCTAAAAAATGAATTAAGTGAATTTTCAACTAACATTTTAGCATATGAACACACTAATGAAGCTGTTAAAGATTCTGATATTATCACAACAGTCACAACTTCTACAACACCTACATTTGATGCTAAATATATAAAAGATGGAACTCATATTAATGGTATTGGTTCTTTCACACCTGATATGATAGAACTACCTACAGAATTAATTAACAAAAATAATAAAATTTATTTCGATACTAATGATGGAGTCCTTAGTGAGGCTGGAGATATATTACTTCCTCTTGACAAAGGATTAATAACTAAAAGTGATTTTAAAGGTGAACTTGGAGACTTAGTTCTAAACCCAGCTATTGGAAGAGAAAATAATAATGAAATAACTATATTTAAGTCTGTTGGAACTGCTGTATTAGATATAGCATGTGGATATGAGATTATTTCAAAAGCACAAGAATTAGATCTTGGTACAAAAGTAGATATGTAAAAATTTAGACTAGAAACCTAAAATTATGTTTCTAGTCTTTTTTTATTCATGTATTTCTAGTGGTAATCCATCAGGATCAAAGAAAAAAGCCATCTTTTTACCATCAAAATCATCATACCTTAAACCTTCATGAACAATATTTGATTTGTCAAACTCCTCAAGAACATCTTCTACACTATCTACTTTAAAAGCAAGATGTCGAAGTCCTGTATATTCTGGAGAAGGCATAGGTGGTCTTAAAGGGGCATCTTTTTTTATAAAGATCTCAAGAACTATATCCCCTTTTTTTACATTTAACAAAATATCATTTTTTTCAGGTCTATTATACTCACTAATCTTTTCAAATTTCAATTTATTAATATAAAAATCAGTAGTTTTATTGTAGTCAGTTCCTATAATTGCTATATGATGTATTTTAGATAGTTTCATTATTTTCCTCTAGATTATTCTCTATTTTTTCTAATTCATAATTTCTAACTATAGCTACAACTTTATTTAATTCTAGTGGATCTACTTGTTCATAGTCACCTTGTTCAGTATATGCAAAAGATACTTCTTCACCACGTGTTGTCGGATCATTTTCGTATTCTTTAAATGTTCCGTGAATTTGATTCACACTTGTTTTATCTAATAACCTTACTACATTTTTAGAGTCAATACCAGCTCCAGCAAGAATTTCTATATGCTTCCCATATTTTTCTTGGAATATTTTTAATAACTTACTACCACGAATTGCATTTTCACCCAATCCACTAGTTAGTATTCTTGTGCACCCTAACCCAATCAATCGTTGTATATTATGATCAGGCTCCTTAGAACAATCAAAAGCTCTATGAAATACACTCTCTGCTCCAAATTTATCACATAATTCAATCATCTTCTCTGTAGCTTGCCAGTCTATTTTTCCATCTTCTGTTAAGAATCCAAAGACAATTCCGTTAGCCCCATGTTTTAAAAGCTCACGTGCTTCTCTAAACATTTGATTCTTTTCTATCTCACTATAGCAAAATCCTCCCCCACGAGGACGTACCATCGCCATAATTGGTACTACTACTCCACTTTCTAATACCATATCTAATAATGTAGTTGTAGGTGTCAAACCTCCCAAATAACTTGCACTAACTAACTCAATTCTACTTGCACCCTCACTTTGAGCTATTAAGCAATCTTTTACACTACTTGCACATACTTCTACTTTTATCATTTACCATTTCTCCTTTATTCAACTATAAATTTATTATATCACAAAATTATATCTTTTATATAAAAAAATCAGTAATACCTATATGATATTACTGAAAAAATTGATAATGTTTATTTATATGAATTATGATTATATCAAGTTAGCTATTTACTCTCTTAATTATTGTCTTATACATACAGCTTTAATGTTATATATTTATATAACTATATTAAAATCTATTCTATTTTTTTCATATATTACCTCTATATTGGACTCATTCATATTTTTTTATTCTGAACCAAATTAATATCTCCTTCTTTTCGTAGCACTTAAAACTACTTCCTTCCTTTTCCCTCCACGAAGTATAGTATAACTCTATTTTATCATTTATAACTACATCATAATGCCAAGCCCCTGTTGAAGAATTTTTTTCGTAATCCGTAAATTTAATTTTTTTAATTTCTTCTTTATTTTCTAACTCTACTTTTTTTCTTTTTTATATATTCAACTATTCTATCTTCATCTTGCCTTATTTTTTTATATCTTCTTCACTAGGTTCTGGTTTATAAAAAAAATACTACCATTAATACTGTAATTGTTATTATAGCTAATAATATTCTTGAAATTAATATTCTTTTCTTACTCATCTACACTAACCAACTTTTTTTATTATTTTTTTATATATTGTAACATATATTTGTGTGAAATAACCATAATTATTATAATTTCTCAGTCAGTTTATTAGCGTCTATTTCTCAAAAATTTTTTTATATTACTAAAAAAATCAGTAATACCTATGTGATATTACTGATTAATATTTTATTTATTGCATCATTCCAGCTTGTAATTGATACATTTATAATATGTACCTTTACGTTCTAGTAACTGTTCATGTGTTCCCGCTTCTATTATCTCACCTTTATCAAGAACATAAATACAATTTGCATCTTGTATTGTTGATAAACGGTGTGCTATTGCAATTGTTGTTCGACCTTTACGCATCTTCTCTAGTGAGCGTTGGATAGTCTCTTCTGTCTCCGAGTCGATATTTGCTGTAGCCTCATCTAAAATTAATATTTTAGGTTCTGCAGCTATAGTTCTAGCAAATGTAATAAGTTGTCTTTGACCACTAGAGAAGGTAGAACCACGTTCAGTTACTTTACTTTGATATTTATCTGGAAGCTCTTGGATAAAATTATCCGCATCAACAAATCTTGCCGCTTCTTCTATATCATTTTCAGTCAAGTTATCTTTAAACATCCTAATATTAGACTCTACTGTCCCATGATATAAAAATGGATCTTGCAGTACTAATCCAATCTTATCTCTTAATTCTTTAGTACTATAATCTTTTATATCTACACCATCTATAAATATCTTACCACGCTCAAATTCATAAAATCTTAAGAATAGGTTAATAATCGAAGACTTACCTGAACCGGTAGAACCAACAAATGCTATTGTCTCTCCTTTATTTACATTAAACGAAATGTTTTTAAGTACATCTTGCTTACCATCATAAGAGAAACTTACATTTTTAAACTCAATATTACCTTCTTCAATTTTATAATCACTATTACTTTGCTTCGGTTCATATTCAGTATTATCTATTAATTCAAATACCCTTCCGGCAGAAATCATTGATGTTTGAAGTACACTAAAGTTTTGCATAAGTTCTATTAATGGATTAAACAGTTGGTTAGTATATTGGATAAATGCATATATTAATCCAGCTGTAAAGCCTGCAGTTTGCCAACTAAGACCAAAGTAAGTTAGTATAACTCCATACGCTAATATTTTAAATAATGCCATTGCTGGTCTAAGTAATAAACTATCTACTGCTAAAGACTTGCTCATATAACGTAGGTGCTCTTTATTAACACCTTCAAACTCATCTAATAATCTCTTCTCTTGATTAAAGGCTTGTACTATTCTCATACCCTCTATAGACTCAGATAACTTGTATTTAAATCACTCAACTTAGCTCTTGTTATCTCTACTAATCTACTAGAAAGTCTTTGATATAAATATACAGAACCTAACATTATCGGTATAAATAAAATCATTAGTATAGTTAATTGCCAACTTAAAGATACCATTGCTGTTAGTGTTACTACAAACATTAATACCGAATTTAAGAAACTTGAAAATATTGTACCAAACATATCTGCTACTGCTTGAGTATCATTAGTTAATCTAGATACTATTGAACCTACTGGTGTCTTGTCAAAGTATGACATACCTAATTTTTGTAAGTTAGAAAAACTTTCTTCTCGTAGATCTCTTACTATACTATGTGCTACTTTAGAAAAATAATATTCACCTATAAAAGTAAAGACTACCCTTAATATAAATAATCCATAGTAACCGGCTAATATATATAGTCCTGCTGTTGCTATATTTTTTGTTATGTAGTTATCTATATAGTACTGAGCTAAAAGAGGAATTGCTGTCGCTACTAATGTAGTAAGTAAGATAAAAGATAAAGCTATAAAAGTTAATCCTTTATACTTAAACATATAGCGTAATAATCTGAAAAATGTATTACTCTTCTTCAAACTAATTTCCTCCCTTCATCTTTTCTTCTAATTGCTGAGTATTATATGTTTCTTTATACCAACCATTTTGTGCAATTAGTTGATCATGTGTACCACGTTCTATTATCTTCCCATTATCCATTACTATTATTAAATCTGCATGAACAATAGCTGATAATCTATGTGCAGTAATAATAGTTGTCTTACCGCTTCTTTCTTCTTTTAAGTTTTCTAAAATTAAATGCTCTGTTTTAGCATCAACTGCTGATAATGAATCATCTAAAATTAATATTTCTGGATTCATAATTAATGCACGACTCATAGCCATACGTTGTTTTTGTCCACCTGATAATGATACTCCGCGTTCTCCTATAATAGTATCAAAACCATCAGTCATATTTACTATATCATCATATATTCCACAAACTTTAGTAATATCCTCTACCTGTTTGTCCGTATACTTAGTATCAGCAAATCTAATATTTTCTTTTATAGACATTGCGAATAATACTTGGTCTTGTGGAACATATCCTATTAAGCTTCGAAGATCATTTAACTTATAATCTTTTATATTATGATTATTTAAGTAAATACTTCCATCTTCGACATCATATTCTCTAAGTAATAATTTTAATAAGGTAGTTTTACCTGAACCAGTTACTCCTACTATTCCTAATGTTTGTCCTTTATCAATAGCGAACTTAATATCAGATAATGTTTCCTCTCCTACATAAGAAAAACTATTAATGTTATACTCTAATCTACCATTATGTGCTGGTATCGTATTTTCTTTTTCTACGACATCATTCTCTTCTGCTAGTAGTTTCTCTATACGTGTATAAGATACATCCCCACGTTGACCTATATTAAATAACCAACCAATTGCTTGAAGTGGCCATACTAACATATCTAGATATGTAACAAAAGTTACTAAATTACCAACACTTATTTCTCCTCTTGATATAAATATTCCACCAAAGATAAGTGTTAGTGTATAAGATAACCCTACAAATACAAGTACCATTGGGTCAAATAGAGCATTGTATTTAGAAGCTATAATATTTTTTCTAAATACCTTCTTATTAGTCTCTCCAAAGCTATTAATCTCATCATTACCATAACCAAATGATTTAGTTACCCTAATACCAGATACACTCTCCTGTACTTTATTATTAAGGTCAGAAAATGATTCTTGAGCTTCTTTAAAACTTTGGTGATTTTTCTCACCTAGTTTATTAGTAGCATAAGCTAAAAATGGTAATGGAATAACAGCGATTAATGTTAGCTTAGCACTTATTAAAAATACCATAGTAAATAAAGTTACTAACGCTGTTATACTAGCATCTACTGCTGACATTACTCCTCCACCTGCAACCATAACAACAGCATTTACATCATTAGTTGCGTGAGCCATTAAATCTCCTGTACGGTACTTTTGATAAAATGATGGTGACATTTTTGTAAAGTGTTGGAATAATCTAAAGCGTAAAATGCGACCTAAATTGTACGCTGCACCAAAAATATAAACACGCCATACATATCTTAGTCCATACATTATAAAAGCAGCTAATACTAAATAAATAATATTAATAAACAACTGACTATTAGTTAAATTACCCGCTTCTATTTTATCAACTATATTACCTATTACTTTAGGTGGTATTAAATTAAAGACACTTACTAAAGATAGAGCCAATATACCTATAATATATCTTCTCTTTTCTAATTTTAAAAACCACCCTAGTTTTCTAATTAAATTCATTATATTTCCTTTCTATATTTTTATTTTTTTCACTTAATTGTTTATCAAGTTCTTTACATACTTTTCCAATACTATCATTAATTACTAAATCAGCCATATTATCTTGAGGAGTTTTAGTTTTATTTATTACTACCAAATATTTTCCTCTAAAATATTGAATAAGGTTAGCTGCTGGATATACACTAAGTGAAGTACCTCCGATTATTAATACTTCCGCTTCTTGAATATACCTAATTGCAGAATTAAATGTAGTCATATCTAACTCCTCTTCATATAAAGTTACATATGGTTTAATAACACCTGAACATTTATCACAACGTGGAATTTCTTCTTTTTTATTTAAAAACTGTTCCAAATTATAATATGCTCCACACTTAGTACAATAATTTGCATCTACAGTACCGTGTAATTTTAATACATTTTTACTACCCGCTTGTTCATGTAGAGTATCAATATTTTGTGTTATTACTGCTTTTAGTTTACCCATTTTTTCTAATTTAGCTAAATAATAATGAGCTGCATTTGGTTTAGCATCTGGATATATTAAGTTCTTTTTATAAAAATCAAAGAAATCCTCTGGATATCTTTCAAACATTGTTCTAGACACTAATTGTTCAGGGGTAAAGCTTCTATTTAGCTTTATACTAAAGATTCCATTAGCACTTCTAAAATCCGGTATATTAGATTCTGTAGAAACTCCAGCTCCCCGCGAAAAACACTATATTATTACTTTTATTTATATCACTAATTTTCATAATAAATCTCCTCCTGATTTAGAAAAAATAAGTAAACTTAGAATTTATAGCTTACTGTTTATTTTCTATAATTTCAATATTATATTTTTCATTTAAGTACGATGACAAACTCTTCCCAATCTTCCGTTTTAAACTTACAAAGATTAACATATAGTAACACTCTTAACATACTAGGGTCTATTATAATATTACTCTTTGAAATTTTGTTTAATCTAGTTTTCTCTTTTAATTTTAATTCAATAAAGTAGCTTTTGCTATTTGTATGATCTGGATCACTCACATCTACTACCTTAAATTCTGCAGATAATAAATCTTCTTTTGGTATAAATGTCTCCTTTTGAATTATTATTCCAGAATATGCATAAATACCCTCATCAGTAAATTCAAAAGACACATTATTACCAAAATAATCTTCTCACAGCTCCAATTGCAGCATAAACACCAGCAAGTAACATAATAATTTCTACTATTACTAAAAAAAGTTTATTTGCTCTAGATTAAAAAAATTCCATAATTACTAAGTATTAAAAAAATTAATTAATACTACGATGGAAAACATTAAATATCCATACCCTACAATTTTTTTGCATAATATATTTTTCACAGTATCATACCTTTCATTACTAATTTATACTTCAACAACAATCCCATAATGTTCATTTTATATATTTCTACTAACTTAAGGAGATCTTTTCTCTTAAAAAAACACATTGGTTAGTTGCCAAATCTATTGAGTTATTTCTTTTTATAATATCTTAAAAAAATTTTTTTCATTAACTCTTTTTTTGTTCTCTATTAATAAAAACTGATAATTCATAATTCATTTTTTTATTTAAATAAACACTAATATTATCTATATCCTCTTTTCTAATTAAATACGTATCATATTTAATTTTTACCAGTTGAAATAACTATACCCTCTACAGTAAATTCAAACGCAACAGGATTAATAAACAATCTATTTAATTCCTTCAAATATAAATCTACACAGAAAATATCAATACAGGGTAAAGGAAATACGATAAATATAAATAATCTTACTGATATCGTAAAATCACTATCAACATAAAGAGCTTTTTAAAATAGGAAGAAGAGCTAAAAAAACATTATAATACCTATTAGTACTAAGAGTATTGATAAATATTTCTTAAAAATAAATTTTTCATAGTAATAATTTTTCCTTTTTAATCTCTTATAAAATTTAAAGTTATATGTATTTGAACAATAATATTCAAGTTTTGTCTATAATACGTGGATTTACTTTTGCAATCTGATAGATGCATTCTTAAAGTTTTTAAATTTCATATTTTTTTATCAAAATTTGTAAGAATACCTATATTACGTAAAAATATTATCATCTTTTTCAAAAGTAAAATCTAAATATTCCTTCTACAGGCAAAGATGCTTCATTACTACTCTTTAGTTATATGCTCTAGTTTTATAATCTCTTCTTTTAGATATAAATAATTTTTTTAAGTTAAAGTGCACCGAAGTAAATAGTTATACCCATATCCGTAAATTCTACAGCCGTATTAATTATAAATAATCTTCTTATTGTCATAATAGTAATTCCTACACTAGAGATAAAAAGCTAATAATAATAAAAAAACAAGTAAAAATTTTTTTGGTAGAATCTCTATTTTAGGAATCATAAACATTAGTACATACAACGCGGCAGATATTGCTATTAGCATAGTAATACTACATACTAGAATTATCGTGTAAGCAAACTTACTATAATAAATTTTTCATATACTGTCATTCCTTTACTATCTTTCAAATTTTATTTTTATAAACTGTTTTTAAAATAGTATTCGACACTATCAAGGATATTCCAAGGAACAATACAATCATTTAATCTTATTCCTAATGTTTTAAAATTCATATTTATAGTGAAATTTGTAAATTTTCCTAAGCTTTTTTTAAAAATATCATCATTTTTTTAAATAAAAAAACAAATGAACCTTTATCCCATCTAACTATATTATCATTAATATATGGATTATAACGTACAAGTTTTATTAATTCTTCTTTAGGTATAAATAACTTATTAAATTTAAATGCTCCGTAGTTAATATATACACCCTCTTCACATAACTCTAATACAACTCTATTAATAAACAGTCTTCTTGCTGCCATCATTGTAAATCCTATACCAGAAATAAGTATAAAAATAAAAAACATATCACAAAAAATCACAGTCCAAATATCTATATCTATTTTAAACATAAGAAAAATAAGAACTGGGAGAACATATTGTCATAAGAATACCAGCTATAAGTACAACCGTATAAGCAAACCAACTATAATAAACTTTCATTTATTAATCTCCTTTATTTTGTTTTTAATATATCAAAGAGGAAACTTATATAAGTCTCCTCTTCATAATATATTCTTTCTCTACCAAATTATTTATTAGCTTCGCGTTCTTTTTGAGCTTTTAATTCTTTAATTCTTTGTTTACGCTCTTCCATACGAGCTTTCTTCGCTTCACGAGCTGAGCTTCTTATTGGACCACGTGCTATATGTTCTTTACTATCGTTAGTAGTTAGTTTAGTATTTTCTTCTTTGATTTCAATATCTTCATGACGTTCTACTCTAATACGTAATAAGTTAGAAACTACTTCAACTTGAATATCATCAATCATATACTCGAACATTTCGTGACCTTCATTTTTATATTCACGAAGTGGATCGATTTGACCGTAAGAACGTAAGAAGATACCTTTTCTTAATTGGTCCATTTGGTCAATATGATCAGTCCATCTATCATCTATTGCATTAAGAAGAATATATTTTTCGAATGAATTCATAGTATCATCGCCAAGTAAATCACGTTTTTCTTGTAATTCTGCTTTAATTTTAGCAATAGTAAGTTCTTTAATCTCTTCATCAGACATTACATCACCGTACTCTAATTCAGTGATAGGGTTTTGTCCCTAAGAATTTCTCATTGATAGATTTGATAATCTCTTCTGTTTCTTCTCTTTCACTATGTACTTCTCCCATAGTTTGACTAGCGTATTGAATAGTTTTTTCAACTGCTTCATCAATCATTTCATAAACGATATCAGTAACTACTTCATTTTCTAATACTTCATTTCTTTCAGCATACATGATTTCACGTTGTTTACGTAATACATCATCGTATTGAAGTACTTGTTTACGTGCATCATAGTTATTACCTTCAACACGTTTTTGGGCACTTTCTACTGAACGGCTGACCATTCTACTTTCGATTGGAGCATCTTCAGTTGCACCCATAATTTTTTGTAATCTATCAGCACCAAAACGAACCATAAGTTCATCTTCCAATGATAGATAGAATCTACTGTAACCTGGGATCTCCTTGACGACCAGAACGTCCACGTAACTGGTTATCGATACGACGTGATTCGTGACGTTCAGTACCAATAACAGCTAAATCCACCAAGTTCACGAACACCTTCACCAAGTTTAATATCCGTACCACGACCAGCCATGTTTGTCGCGATAGTTACAGAACCTTTTTGTCCTGCTTGTTTAATTATTTCTGCTTCACTTTCATTTTGTTTAGCATTAAGTACTTTATGAGGTACTCCGTATTTATATAGAAGTTGTGAAACTAATTCACTCGTTTCAATAGAAACAGTACCTAATAAGATTGGTTGTCCTTTTTCATGACGTTGTTTTACTTCACGAGCAACTGCGTTAAACTTAGCTGTCATATTTGAGTAAATAAAGTCAGGAGCATCGTCCCTTAATATTGGTCTATTTGTAGGAATTGTAGTAACAAACATGTTATAAATATTTCTAAATTCCTCTTCTTCTGTTTTACCAGTACCTGTCATACCACTAAGTTTTTTATACATTCTAAAGTAGTTTTGGAATGTAATTGTCGCCATAGTTTTACTTTCATTTTGAATAGGTACACCTTCTTTAGCCTCGATAGCTTGGTGTAACCCTTCAGAAAAACGACGACCAGGCATTGTACGACCAGTGAATTGGTCAACGATTAAAATCTCACCATCTTCAGCAACTACGTAGTCAACGTCTAAGAACATTGTGTAGTTAGCTTTTAGCGCTTGGTTAATGTGGTGTGTTAAATCAACATTTTTTAAATCATATAGATTTTTTAATCCAAAGTAACTTTCAGCTTTATCTATACCAATTTCTGATAATTGAATACTTTTAGTTTTAATATCAAGAGTATAATCTCCATCACTACCATCTTCTTCTGTAGCTCTCTTAAGTGTCTTTACAAAAGCATCTGCTACTTTATATAATGAAGTTGATGCTTGACCTTCACCAGAGATAATAAGTGGTGTACGTGCTTCATCAATAAGTACTGAGTCGACCTCATCGATTACGGCATAGTTTAAAGGACGTTGCACACGAGCTTCAACTGTTTTAACCATGTTATCTCTTAAATAGTCAAACCCTAATTCGTTGTTTGTAGAGTATGTAATATCTGCATTATATGCTTCTCTTTTTTCTTCAGGATTTAATGAGTTTAAGTTAAGTCCTACTGAAAGACCTAGATAGTTATATAATACTCCCATCTCTTGAGCGTCACGTTGTGATAAGTATTCGTTTACTGTTACTACGTGTACTCCTTCTCCACTTAAAGCATTTAGATAAACAGGCATTGTCGCAGTAAGAGTTTTACCTTCCCCTGTTTTCATCTCAGCGATATCACCACGGTGAAGTGCGATACCACCCATAATTTGTACTTTATATGGTTTCATTCCTAATGCACGAAATGCTCCTTCACGAGCAGTCGCAAATGCATCAACTAAAATTTTATCTAATATGTCAGCTGTAGATTTTCCTTTTTCTTTTTGTTCAGCAACATATTGTTTAAATTCTTCTGTTTTATTTTTTAATTGTTCATCACTAAGACTAGAGTATTCTTCATCTTTAGCTAATACTTTATCAGCTAGTTTTGATAAGCTTTTTACTTCTCTTCTGTTAGCGTCAAATAATTTTCCTAAAATTGCCATTAACATTTTCCTTCCAAAATATTTTTTGAAAATAATTAAATATTATATTTAATTATTTCACTTAATCAATATTGAACATTCAGCTCTTTGAACCCTCAATAAAATATTTTATTCAAATTTAGTAATAATTTAAAAGAAATACACAATAACTTTAAAGTTAACATTTCTTTACATCATATTATTATAACACTCATTGACCTTTAAAGCAACAACAATTACACGAACTATGAACTATATTGAATAAGGATAAACTCCTTATTTTTCTATATTCTAACCTTAAATAAAAAGAACTTGAATTCAATCAGAATCCAAGTTCTTTTATTAACTTACTATTTATTTAAGATACTAGCACAACGTGGACATAAACCTTCTTCGTTTACTTCCTCAACGATGTTCCAGCAACGTTCACAACGGTGTCCTTCAGCTTTTGTTACTTTAACAGTTGCTAAATCATAAGCAACACCATCGTTTTCTTTAACTTCAACACTACTTACGATAAATAGTTGGTGTAAGTTATCTACTGAGTTTAGTAATTCTACTACTTCACCATCGTTACTGTAGATTTCAACAGCAGCTTCTAGAGATTTACCGATAACTTTTTCGTTACGGCTTTCTTCTAAAGCTTTGTTTACATCATCACGTACTTCAAGAAGTTTATCCCATTTAGCTTCTAATGCTGCATCATCGATTAAGTTCTTAGCTGGGAAGTCAGTTAAGTGAACAGATTCAGCATCTTCATATGGCATATTGTCATATACTTCTTCTGCAGTGAATGATAAGATTGGAGCTAATAATCTAACTGATTTACTTAATACAGTGTAAAGTACTGTTAACATACTTAAACGTTTGTGAGATTTTTCAGCTTCGATATAAAGAATATCTTTACCATAATCTAGGTAGAATGAAGATAGTTCTACGTTGAAGAAGTTGATCAATTCTGTAGTAATACTGTTGAACTGATAGTTTTCATAGTAATCTAATACTTTAGCTACAACTTTTTCAAATTTAAGAACCATGTATTTGTCTAATTCTTCTAATTCATCATATGATAATAAGTCTGTTCTATTATCAAAGTTACCATTGAATAAGTTTCCTAGTAAGAAACGGAATGTATTTCTAATTTTTCTATAAGTTTCAGATACTTGTTTTAGGATATCGTTAGAAATACGCACGTCTTGAGTATAGTCAACACTTGCTGACCATAAACGGATAATCTCAGCACCTAATTGTTTACCTACATCATTTGGAGAGATAACATTACCTAATGATTTACTCATTTTATTACCATTACCGTCCATAACGAAACCTGCAGATACAAGCTCTTTATACGGAGCATCTCCAGAGATAGCTACAGAAGTAATTAATGAAGAGTTAAACCAACCACGATATTGGTCACTTCCTTCTAAATAAAGGTCAGCAGGATAAGTTAAATCATCACGCACTGCGCAACATCCTTGGTGAGAAGTTCCTGAATCGAACCAAACGTCCATAATATCCATTTCTTTAGTGAATTCACCATTTGGACTACCTGGATGAGTATAACCTTCAGGTAATAATTCTTTAGCATCTTTATAGAACCATACATTTGATCCTTCAACTTCAAAGATTTTAGCTACGTGTTCGATTAAAAGTATTATCTAAGATAGCCTCTCCGTTTTTCTGCGTAGAATACAGGAATTGGTACTCCCCACACACGTTGTCTACTGATTACCCAGTCACCACGGTCACGAATCATGTTATATAATCTTGGTTTACCCCATTCACTGTAGAATTTAGTTCTATCTACAGCATCTAATAATTCAGAACGGAACGCATCAACAGAACAGAACCATTGAGGTGTTGATCTAAAGATAATAGGTTTTTTACTTCTCCAGTCATGTGGATATGAGTGAGTAATATTTTCTTGTTTTAATAATGCCCCAGTTTCAGCTAAGTGTGCAATAATATTTTTGTTGGCATCAAAAACAAATTGTCCTGCGAATTGTCCAGCTTCTTCAGTTAAATTACCTTGGTTATCAACTGGTGATAATACTCCAAGTTTGTATTTACCTTGTCCAACGATAAAGTCATCAACCCCGTGTCCAGGTGCAGTATGAACTAGCCCAGTCCCTGAATCAAGTGTTACATAATCAGCCAAGATTACTGTAGAAGTTCTATCTAAGAATGGGTGTTGACATAGTAAATATTCTAATTCTTTACCAAGTACTGTTTTTCCTAGTTCAAAGTTTTCCCAACCGAATTGTTCAGCTAAGAAGTTAACTCTTTCTTTAGCTAATAGGTAGTTTTCACCATTTACTTTAACTTCTTGATATTCAAAATCAGGGTGAACTGCAATACCTAAGTTTGCAGGTAATGTCCATGGAGTTGTTGTCCAAATAACAAATTTTGTTCCTTTTTCTACTACTCCATCTTCACTTACTAATTCGAATCCAACATAGATAGAAGGTGAAGTATGGTCACGATATTCGATTTCGGCTTCCGCTAAAGCAGATTCTGATGATGGAGACCAATAAATTGGTTTTAATCCTTTATAGATATATCCTTTATCAACCATTTTACCGAATACACGGATTTGTTCAGCTTCAAATTTTGGATCTAGTGTTAAATATGGGTTTTCCCAATCACCAATTACACCTAGTTTTTTGAAGTCTGCACGTTGTTTATCTACTTGTTTTAAAGCATAATCTTTACATTTATTTCTGAATTTTGTAGCTGGCATAGATTTTCTATCAACACCATTGTTTACTAATACTTGCTCGATTGGTAAACCGTGAGTATCCCAACCAGGAACGTAATTAGAAACAAAACCATTCATATTTTTATACTTAACGATAAAGTCTTTTAGGATTTTGTTAAGTGCGTGTCCAATGTGGATGTTACCATTTGCGTATGGAGGTCCGTCATGAAGTACGTATGAAGGTTTCCCTGCATTTTTTTCTAAAACTTTTCTATATAAATCCATTTCTTCCCAACGTTTTAAAAATTCTGGTTCTTTATTAGGAAGATTACCACGCATAGGGAATTTAGTTTTTGGCATTAATAATGTATCTTTTAATTCTACCATTTTTTCTCCTTTCAAAATAAAAAGCTCCTAGTAAAAGTTATTGAGGGCGGAATATATCCACGGTACCACCTCATTTAACTCCCACTAAGAGCACTCATTGTCCTATATAATTAATTTCTAATAAAGTGATAACTACTTTATGTCTTTATAAAACTTTTCACCAACCAGTTTCTCTCTAACAATAAATACATAGTAGTCCTGTCTTTATTCAATAAACATATTATATTACATCAACAATAAAGTTTCAAGTGTTTTTTGAGAATTTATTATTAAATATTCTGAAAACGATGTTTTTTCTATCACAATAAAAAAAGCCTATATTATAAGTAATATAGACTTTTGTTTAATTATTAAGCTCCTAAGTAACCTTTTAACGCTTGTGAACCATATTGTAATAACTGTTCATTAGTTAAAGAAGCTGATACATTTATCATACCATTTGATACTTCTATACCTTCTAGTTTTACGGGTAGTTCTACTTTATTAATAGTAATTACATTTCCATTAACACTCACACCTGTTCCAGTTAAATACTCTTTTAAATATTTTTCTAAAGCAAAATCAGGTATAGGTACTTTTACCTATTTTAGCATCTTCTAATGTTAATTCAATTTTATTATTAGAACCTGATAGTTTTATATTAGAAGAAATTTCACTATTTATAAAAGATAACTGAACTGGTAGCTTAGCTGCTACTCTATTACCAACTAATTTATAACTACCTTCTTGAATTTCAACACTATCTTTAGTCGCATGATTTAAGATTGATAAAAACATTTCATTATCAATTTTAAGACTAGTAGATAATTTTGAATTACTATAACTTACATTACTTATAAACTCTTTATTTAATGATGCTAAATCCATAGATGAATTTACACTTGATAGCTTTTCAGAAGGTTTAATATCTTCGCTAGGTTGCAGGGCATATGCTGCTCCCCCACCAAGAAGTGCTATAACTACTAGAAAAGCTAATAATTTTCTTAATACTTTCACTTGAGTCAAACTCCTTTTTTATTATAATTTACATTATACAACAATATAGTAAACTATACAAACTAAACTTTAAACATACTTAATGTCTCTTTTTATAAATAATTTTTTTAAAAAATATTTATAGTTATTTTTAAGCCAAATAAAGCCCTTTACATTAAAAATATTTAAAAAATTGATTTGCAATATAGTTTTATATGTGTTAGTATACTCAAATAATTTGAAAGGAGAAAGATAATATGAATAATAAATTTTTCAAAATACTTAGTTGGGTAGCTACTTGTACTGCCATGCTTATGTATATATCTTATATACCTCAAATTTCAGGTAATATAAACGGTCATAAAGGTGACTTTTACAACCTTTTGTTGCAGGAATTAACTGTACACTTTGGGTACTTTATGGACTTTTAGGAGAAAAACGTGATTGGCCACTAGTTATTGCCAACTCACCAGGAATAATATTTGGATTTACAGCTGCATTCACAGCATTATAGAAATGAACTGACTTATAATTTAATTGTAGGTCAGTTTTTTATTTTACTTCTCCGAAATCAATGTACAAATTATAATTTTTAAGCTATAATTATTAGTGACCTTTTTAGGTTGTAAATACTCGAAAGGAGAATTAGTTATGGAAGAAAAAATTACTTTTAAAAAATTTACTATGAATGTACTTAACGGTGTTGCACTAGGAACTGTCCTATGTTTAGTACCCGGTGCATTATTAGGAGAACTTTTGAAATATATCGCAAAAGTATATCCATCTTTAGCGTTTTTATCATTTTCGGTTACAATTTCTAATGCCCTTATTGGACTTGCTTCAGGTATGATAATAGGAATGATGTTTAAGTTAACACCTATTCAAGGTACTTCTATTGGTTTAGCAACATTATATGCCAGTGGTTCAATAGTTCAAACAGCTGATAAAACAGGATTAATGTTAAAAGGTGCAGGAGATATTGTTACTATTATCTTTACTGCAGCATTAGCAACTGCATTTATCTTACTTATTGGAAACAAAACACAAGGTTACGCAGTATTAGTACTACCTACTCTAAGCCTTGTTGTAATTGGGGGTATAGGAAGATATTTACTTCCATTTTTCGCAGGACTTACTAGAGTATTAGGAGACGGAATTAAACATTTATTAACTCTTCAACCTATTATACTAACAATATTAATAGCGATTATCTTTGCTTGTCTAATTGTTACACCGATAACATCTGTTGGTATTGCACTAGCGATTAATATTGATGGTATAGCATCTGGAGCAGCAAACCTTGGTATTTGCGCTTGTGGTTTTACACTTGCTATTGCTGGTTGGGCAGTTAACTCAAAAGGTATCTGTCTTGCTCACTTTATAGGATCACCAAAAATTTCTATGGCAAATGTTTTTGCAAAACCAAAAATCATGTTACCAGTAATCTGTAGTGCAGCTTGTACAGGAGTACTAGCCGCTATCTTTAATATTAAAGGTACAGCAATGAGTGCTGGTTTTGGATTTAGTGGTTTAGTTGGACCATTAGCTCACCTAGCGACTACTAACGGTGGCGCTTACGAAATAATTAAAGCCGTGATAATCTTTGCAGTAGTTCCGATTATAACTGGATACCTATTTGTAAAACTATTTACAAAAGTAATCCCAATTATAAAACCAGAAGACTACAAAATTAATATGTAATACAATAAACCTTATTACTTTTTGAAATCTTTTTAGAAGTAATAAGGTTTTTTATATAGAAAAACTATATTCTATAAAATTAATCTTTTTTAAGCTATAATATATTTATAATTCTATCTTACTTTTAAGGAGTAACTATGCTTGAACTTATTAAAAATAAAAAAGTTAATATCTACACTAACTTAAATGGGAATAATCCACTCATTCCTATAGCGACTGATGAACTATTTCTTCGTCAACCACTAACAAGTAATGAGTGTATTTTACATATTCATTCTTTAGAAAATTCCGCTATTTTAGGAACACCTGATACACGTGTCCCATATTTTAAAGAAGCTCTAGATTCATTTTATAAAAATAATCTAATTCCTGCGGTAAGAAATATCGGTGGTTTAGGTATTATAGCCGACACAGGTGTTGTCAGTTTTTCTATAATTATGAATATAAATCCAAGTACGTTTTCTTTAAACGCTGGTTATAACCTTATGACTGAATTTATTAAGGAGATATTCCCAGAAGTGTCAAATAAGATTCAAGCTGTAGAAATTAGTAACTCATATTGCCCAGGTGATTTTGACTTAAGCATAGATGGTAAAAAGTTTGCCGGCATTGCCCAAAGAAAAGTAAAAGAAAATGTCGTCGTTTCTATTTATCTTAGTTTGTTTGGTAATCAACAAAATCGTACTAAAATAATGAAAGAATACTATGATGCTGGTCTTAAAGATCAAGAGATAAAATACAAATATCCAAAAATAGATATTAATTGTATGGATACGCTAGAGAACTTACTTAATAAGAGTCTAACTACAAAAGAGTTATTAGAAAAAATTTTAAGAGTACTTCACTCTTTAAACTGTAAAATAGAAAAAGGTAATTATTCTAATAAAATGATAGAAGATTATGAGGAAATATTTAAACAGACTAAACAAAGAAACAATAAACTACTACATGGTGAAATAAAAAAAAAGCTAGTATAGAATTAAAACTCTATACTAGTTTTCTTTTTTAATTAAACATAGGTAAAAATGCTAAAATTACAGCTATTACAATAGCTGGTAACATATTAGCAACCTTAAGCTTTCAGGTTCCAAATTAAATTTGCACCAACACAAAATATTAATACCGAACCTACCATTGATAGATTAGTTAACGCACCTTGTGTCATAATCGGTTCAATAAATTTCGCAAGAATAGTTATTCCACCTTGAAATATAATAAGAGGAACAACTGAGAAAATACTACCACGACCATTTGCCGCAGTAAATATTAATATTGTCACAAAATCGAGTACAGCTTTGCTGTTAAAATAGAATAATCATGAAATAAAGCATCTTGAATAGCTCCTAAGATAGACATAGCCCCTATACAAATAGTTAGAGATGCCAAAATAAATGAATCTACAAATCTATTGTCACCACTACTTTTAGTTACTCTTTTTAAGTAAATACCTAAATCTTCAAATAGTTTTTCTATATTTAAGACTTCTCCGATTAAAGTACCTAATGTCATACTGACTACCAATACCATAGCCCCACTAGATACTATTTTCCCATCGTTAATTTTTAAAGCATGCTCACACGCGCCAATTATTCCTAAGAAAACTACTGATACTCCAGCAACTTTCATTATAGCTTGTTGTATATTATTAGATATTCTATGACCTATTAATATACCAAGAGCTCCACCTAGTAGAACCCCTACTGCATTTATTAATGTACCTATTCCCATTTTTATCCTTTCAATCTTACAGTAAATGTAATATTATATTAATCCAAAACCAACTAAATGGCATTACTAAAATCATTGCCGGTATCATATCCACTACAGGAAACATTTTTAACTTTAGTATTCTAAATCCTGCCGCTACCATTAAGAAACCACCACAAGCTTTAAAATCAGCAACCATATCTGGTGTTGTTAACGGAACGATAAAACTTGCAGATAAGAATAATGTCGTAAAGATAACAAACTGCGGAACAGCAATTAGCGAAACGATATACCCTAAGTTACACGCAAATATCGCTGCAGTAAAGAAATCCAGAATCGACTTAGTTATAAGCAAACTAGAATCACCAGTCATACCTTCACTTAAACTACCATATATTCCCATACCACTAGAACAAAATAGCACTATCACCGTAATTAAAGTAGCTAAAAATTCTGTTTCTGACATATTTGTTTCTTTTTTCGGTACGATACGAATCATTACTTTCTGAAGTTTTGAACAAAGCTCATACACTTTATCCCCCAGCTTAAACACTAATCCTACTATAGTTCCTATAATAAGAGCGAAAACAACCGCAGGCATATATTTCATTAAAACTATCGATGAAATACCCATCCCCATAGAACATAAACCAAATATCAGGTTTAGCTGTTCTTTATACTTCTCTGGTAACTTATCTCCTAAAAGAGCTCCAGCTATACCACCTAGAAATATTGCGATGGTATTAATTATAACCCCAATCGGCATAATATCTCTCCTCTACTCAAAAAAATACGTAAACTTATTCTAACACGTAGTTTATTTTCTTACAATACTTTTTCAGTTATAGATAAAATAATTTATCTATAGTATAATAATTATAATTATTTTGTGAGGTGGATTTATGGATATACTAACTATTGGACTTGGAACTATTGGAACTACATATAGCTATTTATTTAGTAAAGCTGGTCATAATGTAGAACATTATATTAGAAAAAGTAGTAAAAAAATTAATATAACAGAATTAAATGTTGATATGCTAGATGGTAGAAATAATAAAAAAGGTAATCACTATACTGATACTTATAAAGTAAATACTCATACAAAAGATAACTATGATTTTATTTTTATTAGTATGCCAGCAGGAAATATAGAAAGTGTTATTGAAACTTTAAACTCTAACAATATCAAAGGAACTATTATACTATGCTGTGGTATTTGGGAAGATAAGAAGTATCTTGAAAAAGTAATGCAAGGTAGAGAATATATTCTTGGTTATCCTGTAGCTGGTGGTAATATTGTAGATACTACTCTTACATGTTGTGTTTTTGATCATTTTATACTAGAGAAAAAAGAAAATTCTAAAATAGATAATTATGATAAACTAGTAAAATTATTTGAAAGTTGTAACATTAAGTTAGAAACACCATATGATATGCTTGAGTGGATTTGGTTACATATGGCTATTAATGCTGGTGTAGTATCTATCGCTGCAAAATATGCAGATATGGATAATCCTACTAAAGCTGCGGAAAATCTTATGTCTTCATCTAAACTATTAGCTGAAGCGGTTTGTGCAATAAGAGAAACTTCTAAGATTATAAAAGCACGTGGTGTAAACTTAAAACACTATAGAAATGAACTTTGGGGATATAAACTTCCGATATTTGTTTCAGCACCAATAATGAAACGAATGTTTGCGACTAATATTCTTACTAGAAAGATTATGACACTACATAACAATACAGAAGATTTATTATTCGTCTGTAAATGCCTATACGATACTGGAAAACAATACAATATAAAAGCACCTATATTTTATAATGCATATGAAAAAGCAGAAAGTAAATTTTAAGATTAAAAGAGGACGAAAATTTTTCGTCCTCTTCAGCATTATGTCATTATTGTTTTTTTATTTAAAAAATGATAAATAATTTACCCTTCTGATTTTTGTTCCTTTCCAGCTTAATAAACATTATCCTACAGCTTATTTATCTTTATCTATCTCTTGTTCTTTTTCTTGTTCTTCTTTTGCAATTTTTTTACTAAGTGTTCATATTCTTCTTTAGAAAATAATTTTTGTTTTAATTCAGGATTTATAAGTATTAATTTCGGATGTTTTCTAATAGCATCTCTAAATAACTCATCTGAGTCTTCAGATTCTTCCGACGGCCAATTGCCTGTTTCTGCATATATCATTACTTCATATGCATCTTTACTAGACTTAAATGCTTTCTCTTTTAGTTCTTTAGTTATCGGATAGTATATCTCTCCTATTGATGTGCCTCCGTCTTGTTTCTCTATCCCTATCTCATATTTTCCATTTTCTTCATAAATTGTAAAACCATCTCCTACATATGTCTTAACGTCTGTTTTATTGTAGTTTTCTAATTCACCCTCTTTCGGCCATCGTTTATTCTCTAAATAAAACATTACTTCCAATGCATCTTTATCTGATTTTCTTGATTTCTCCGCCAAGCTTTTAGTAACTTCGTAACTAAAAAACTCTTTCCCTCTATCCCAAACTATATAAAGACCAGGTTCATAATTTATGATACTGTGGTATTTATAATTTTCAATTTTCATAATTAATTCAAAATCCTTTCATATACTGATTTTACTGTATACTCTCCTGGTATAA